>Ga0172370_10000053_pt1 | contig 136977 bp, 135 predicted proteins | sample LakKiv5m_FD_114538 | JGI IMG/M metagenome (GOLD analysis project Ga0172370, IMG submission 114538) | Freshwater microbial communities from Kabuno Bay, South-Kivu, Congo - kab_022012_11.5m | ecosystem: Environmental > Aquatic > Freshwater > Lake | place: Democratic Republic of the Congo...
AAAACGAAAAACGGGCTGAAACAACCCCACTTTGAGAATGAGAGTTCCAACCCGTTTGGGGAGCAAAGACCAATCAACTTTTCCTTGTCCGCTGGCAATATGACCGACAATTCTCATTACGCCTTTGTAGGTGTAATACAACGAGACAATGACGGCAAAGACAAAGAGAATTTTTTCGGCAAGAGTGAGCATAGAGCCTCCGTTTTGAATTGTGCCAAGCAGGTTTGTTAAGTTTAGCACAAACTAGAAGAGAGGGATATATTGAATCAATAGGAACTCCAAGAAAGATGAGATAGGAAGTCCCTTGACCACGGAGCGCACAGAGTCCACAGAGATTTTTTAGCAAGCCCACTTATCCTGAATCAATAAAAAAACTCCGCTGGATTGCGGAGTTTTTTTATTGGCTTGCCTTGCTAATATCGTTCACATAGCCCACCGCGCCGGAACACGCGCCCGTTAGATATTTAGAGACATTGCTCCAAGTTAATTCTTCGCTGCGGCTGTATGCGCCGCTGACCGCCTCGGCTAGACATCCGCCGCCCGCGTTGTAATTGACCAGCGTAAACTTCCACAGGTCTTCATAGGTTGCCAACGCTTCCACCGTTTGCCCGGTGTAGTTATAAATGACCTGCGCGGTTTGCGCGCAATTCGCCGTCATGGTGTGGGCAAACACTTCCACAGAAAAATTTGCCTGCGTTAAATCCAAGCCTAGCGGGCAATCTTCGCAAGCAGCGTTCACGCTGGCGACCAATGCGCGGCGCAACATCAATTGGTCTTCTTCCGCAAGGAAAAGATAGCCGCTGCCGCAAGTCTCCTCGCTTAAAATCAAGGGGCAAAATTGGTTGTAAAAATCTTCGTTCCAAAACAGCGTGGTGTCCGCGCCGTTTTCGGTGAGTTGCCCCAAGCCGGAATCGCCCATGGATTGATAAATGCCGGGCCAGAACTGGCTTTCGCGCGCAAAAAGATTTTTTAAGAGTCGCGCCGGAACAGCGGTCTCTTGCGCCACGCTCAGAATTAATTCATCAAATTGATTCTGCCATGCGCGCATGGCAGAACGCGACTTGGATAACCCGCAGGCATTTGCGCCGCCATCCGGGTTAATGCCCCCATCGGGGCAGGCGCGCGCATCCGCCGCGCCCTGACGAATCAATTTGGCGGCAAGATAGGCGTAGGGAATATCGCTGGAAAGTTTGGCGCTATTCGTAGGCGTAGTAAGCCATTGCGGAACGCCGCGCACCGGCGGGAAGACTCCCCACGTTTCGGAACAGGTAGCGGAGACTTCGCCGCGCCATTGTGAAGAAAGCACATCTACATACCAGTAAAGTTGGTCGGGGTCGCCTTCATCCGCTTGCTTCACGCGCACTTGCGCGGTGAAGACAAAACTGCTATCGCCATAAGTGGAGTACGCCCAAAATTCCAGCGGAACGCCCTCGTCTGGCGTTTCTGTAATATGAAATTTACAAACGCTCGCGTCATCGCAGAGAAAGGGCTGCCCGTCATACGTTCCCTCTATGCGGTTGATGCTTTCGTTAGGGAGCGGCTCTTCGCCCGTGATAACCAGCGTGGGTTCAGATTCGCACACGTTGGTGGCGGCGCTCAACACGGGGCGGCAATCTTCCAAAGAAACCCACGCCGCAGCCAGCGCAAGTTCCATGCCCACCGTTTTAGATTTATCCTGTTCGCTGATAAAGTGAAGATAGTAGCCCTCGCATTGCCCCATTTGCTTAATGTTGCAAGGCTCTTGCTCCACCCAAGTTTGATAGACTTCATCGCCGCAGTCGCGGTACACCTCTTCCAAAGTGGGTTTGCCTATGTGGTCTATGACCACATAGCAGGCAAGTTTGCGCCCTTGCCAGGTTGCCATGCGCCAGCGATATTCGGTGTAATCCACTTGCACAACGGCGTAACGGTCTGGACCGGGCGGGGGGTTATCTTCCGCTTTGGGCGCGGGCGCAGAGGTAAAGCCCGTTCCAGAAAAAAGCAGAAGTAAGCCCAAGAGCGAAAGGAAGGCGCGGAGTCGCATAAAAAAAAGTCCGCTTCCATTATAAGCGGACTTTAGTCGCGGGTATTTACTTTTTTTGCAGTTGGCTTTTTTGTAATTCTTCCAGCGTGAGCATGTCACGTTTTAGGTTGCGGTTGCGGAGGTACATGCTGAGGACGTAGAAGCCCATCACCACAAAGGTGAGGGCAAAACCGAGCGTCATATAGTTGGTCGTATTGGCGGTTTCCATAAGATTAATTCCTTTACATTGAAGCGTTCAGTTTTAATTCTTCCACTTTTTCTTGCAGGCTGCCCAAGCGAATGCGATGCCAAAGCATATCTACAAAAATAACGGTGAAAGCAAATAGCGCAAAGAAGAAGGCGACCTTCATGTCGGCGGTCATGCTAAACCCGCCTTGCGCTTCCGCCGACTGGCTGCCAATGACCACCGGATGAATAGTGCGGAACAGGCGAATGACCATAAAGGTGATGGGAGCGCTCAAGCCGCCTAGCAGGCTGTATACCGCGCCAAAGCGGGCGCGTTTTTCGGGGTCTTCAATTCCGGCGCGGAGCATAAAGTACGCAATGTAGATGAGCTCCGTCACGGCGGCGGTAGTGAGGCGCGGGTCCCACGTCCACCAGGTATTCCATGCGGGGCGCGCCCAAATAGAGCCAAGCGCAATGGTGATGAAGAAGAAGACCGTGCTAACTTCTACGGCGGCGACTCCGAATCTATCCCATGCCATATTTTTGCTGACGAGGTACGCAATGCCCGCAATGGCGGCGATGACAAAGCCCAGCAAGCCCACCCACGCCGTTCCAATGTGAAAGTAGAAGACGCGCTGTACGTTGCCCATCACCGCTTCGGTGGGCGCGAAAACCAGCGCGAGGTAAGTGGAAATTGCCAGAACGAGGATGGAGACGTAATCTAAAATTTGAAGCGTAAGAGGTCGTTGGGTCATAAAAAACTCCTAATGGGGCAGGTTTAAGGTTGCGGGTTATTCTTCCACGACAGAATCGAAGAGCATAAAGGCGGCGGCAATGAATATCACATCATATACCAGCAGCAGGTTGAAGGGCGTAGCCACTTCGGAGAAATCCGCGCCGGTGAGTAACCCGCCGCTGGCTTTAACCGCCGAAAGCAGCACGGGGATGGCAATGGGAAAAAGTAGAATGGGCAGCAAAATTTCGCGCATCCGCGTCTGCACGGACATGGCGGCGAGCATTGTACCAACGGCGGCGTATCCAATAGACCCCAGCAAAATGACGACGAGCAGGTCGAGGCGCAGCAAGTTTTCGTTATATAGCACGCTGTAAATCGGAAGGGTCACAGCCTCTACAATCAACATGAAAGCAAGGTTGCTGAGCGTTTTGCCAAAGTAGATAGCGGCGCGGTCCACGGGCGCAAGCAACAAACCATCCATGCAGCCGCGGTCTTTTTCCACAGACATGGAGCGGTTCAAGCCGAGCGTCCCCGCAAAGGCAAAGGTCGTCCATAAAATTCCAGCGTTTGCCGCCTTACGAACAAGCGGTTCGAGCTCCAACGCAAAGTTGAAGATGATGATGACCAGTAAAGAAAAAACCAACATGGCAGAGATGAGTTCAAATGAGCGGAACTCTGAGGAAATGTCCTTTAAGAAAATGGCAAGGGTGGCTTTTAAGGTTGAAGGTTGCGGGTTGTCTTGCATGGCTATTTTTCCTCCAACGAATGTTTGTAAAAAGCCAGCAGATTGGTCTGCGCGAGTTCTTCGCGCTTGGCAGAGGCGGCTATCACGCCGCGCGAAAGCACATCAAAACGGGTGGCGAGGTCTTCGGCGCGCGCTAGGTCATGCGAGGTCATCACGACTGCGCGTCCTTCCGCCGCGACATAACGCAGGGCGTTATCCAACATTTCAGAAGCGTCTTGGTCTAAGCCGGTGTACGGCTCGTCAAAGAGCATTACTTGCGGTTCGTGCAACACGGCGCGTCCAATGGCAAGCCGCTGCTGCATTCCGCGTGAAAAAGCGCGCACTAAATCTTTGCGGCGAAGTTCCAGCCCGACCATTTCCAAAACCTCTGTAACGCGCGCCGCCATGTTCGGAATGCCATACATGCGCGCATAAAACATCAAATTTTCTTCGGCGGTTAAATCTGGATAAAGCAGCGGCATGTGCGAAACTACGCCCAATTTTGCGCGGACTTGAGCCGCGTCACGCGGGAGTTCAAAGCCCGCCACCCTGACCTTGCCTAGCGAAGGGCGCGAGAGCGTGGCAAGGATTCGCAGGAAGGTGGTTTTGCCCGCGCCGTTCGGTCCAAGCAACGCCACAAACTCTCCCGCCGCAACCGAAAAATCCACCCCGCGCAGAATGGTTTTTAGCCCAAAGCGTTTTACAAGTTTTTTAGTTTGAATCATAACTTTCCAATGTTTCAACGTTCAAACGTTTTAACGTTTTAACGTCTTAACGTTCCTTCAACTTGCTTTTGAGCTCGGCGCGGCGCTGCTGATACGCCTCATCCGAAAGTTTTCCGGCGCGGTGTAAATCATCCAAGGCAAGAATGGCGTCTAAAATTTCCCCGCTATCCTGCTCATCATCTTCAAGGTCATCCTCATCCTCGTCATTGTCGGCGCTTTTTTTACCATCGCGCAAATAGAGCCACGCGCCAATGGCAATGAGAACGATTCCAAACGCGCCCACGCCCACCAGTAGATTTTGATTCTGCGTCAAGGCGGAGTTTGCTGCCGCCGTCTTGGGGCTGCCGCTCAACGTAAACTCCAACGTGGAATCTTTTGCCGCGCTGGTGGTGTACAGATGAAGTTTTGTTCCCTGCATATCTTTTACGCCATCATCGCTCAACCCATCGCCTTTGGCGGTTACGCCCTCCGGCACAAACAACGTCACCTTATCCACCGCCAAAACAAACGGCTGTGAAACTTTAATTTTCTTATCCGCCGGAAACTGCGAGAAGGAAATCAAACTATACGGAGTGGCGCTGGGCGGCATGGCAAAACCATCGCCCGTGCCGATAAAATTGGCGCTGTCTTGCGCCGCCTCAAAGCCGAGTTGCTCCGCGCCCTGCGCGGTAGCAAGAAAGGGAATTTGCTTTTGGTCAGCGGACATTTTCACCGCCACCATTTTTCCGCTATCGTTCACAATCGTATACACCACAAACATCTGCACGCCGCTGCCATCCGCCGCGTAATCAAAAAACATTTGCGCCGCGGGGGTCTTCAAAAGGGTGAAGTCTTCCGTAGAGGCATACATCGTCACGACGGGCATTTCCAACTCCGCCGCGCCCTGCGCCACAAACGCAAAGTCCGACTGATAGCTCAACCCGTTGGCGCTGACTTCCGCAATAAATACGCGGTTGGCGGGGATGTCCACGTTTTCAAACATATAGGTTCCGTCCGCATTCAGCGGCGCGGTCAAATTAACCGTCTCTTGCGGCGCGGCGTTCGGGTCGCCGCCATGTTCAAAGCCATGCAAAACGACAGTCGCATCCGCGGGCAGCGCCGCGCCAGTTTGATTATCCACCTGACCAAAGACATTGCCCACGCCCGCAACAGGCGCGGCGGTAGCGGTAAATTCGAGCGCCTGCGGCGCGCCGCCCTCTACGGGCGTAGAATCTGCTGCGGGGGTAACATTCGCTTCGGGCGTAGAGTCTGCTGCCGCAACCTGCGTGGCGGGAATTTCTGTGGCGGGGGTTTGCGCCAGCGGGGAGGTAAAAGTCTGCGAGCGCAAGTATGCCGCCAACGCGGCGGCTTCATCTTCCGAAAGGTTGGGCGCAATGGCGGGCATGGCGCTGTTTCCAGTTTGAATCATCGCCATTAAATCCAATTCCGAAAGCGCGGACATCACTTCAAGGTTGGCAAAGGCTTCGCCGCAGTCGGCGCAGTTTTCATCAAATAATTTTTTGCCTTGCTCCAATTGCGCGTCTGCGGTGTGCAGCGTGAGCGCATAACCCACCACATCCCAGCGCTCTTGGTCGTTAAGGCTGGCAAAGGGCGGCATAAATTTTTCTATGTTGCCGCGCGTTACTTGCATGTACCAATCGGCGGGCTTGGCTTTTTGCGCGACAGCGGGCAGCCCAATGGCGGCGACTTTAACCGGAAGTTGTTTACCCTGCTCGCCATCGCCGAGTCCCGTTTGCCCGTGGCAGGCGGCGCATTTTGCCGCGTAGATTTTCTCGCCGTTGGCAATATCCATGGGCTGGGCGGGGAAGAGCGGTCCAAGCGTGGGCAACGGCGTAGGCGGAACGTAATTGGGCGGAGGCGTTACGTCAGAAGCAAAAGTACAGGCGGTTAGAAGGACGGCAAGCGCAAGGAGAAAAAAAAGACGAGTCTTCATGGATTCCTTTGACAACGTTCCAACGTTCTAACGTTTGAACGTTAAAACGTTGGAACGTTATTTTTATTGAATGGATTTTCCGCAGGCGGGGCAAAATTTATCGGTCACGAAAATGGCTTTGCCGCATTTGGGGCAGAAGCCCGCCGATTTTTCTTTGCGCTGTTTACGGCGAGCGGCGAGCATGGCTTCGAGGTCGTCCTCGTCCAGCGAGGCGGCGGTTTTCGCAGAAGAGTCTGCGCGGGCGGCTTCGGCGGCTTGTTCAATGCGAGTTTCCGCGCTGCTATTAGATGCGGCAGGAGTCAGCTCGTCTAGCAGGCGCAAAACTTCCGCGCCTTTTTGTAAGAGGGCGGCGCGTTGCGCCGGGTAATCTTCTACGGGAATTTTCCCCAAGCGCTGGTCAAAATCCAGTTCTTGCAGGGCGTTGATGATGCGGTCTCGTTCCGCTTTAAGGGCGGAGGCTTGCAAACTTTCATCCACGCGCATACGGCGTGAGCGGCGCGTAAAAGGCAGATACAAATAGGCGCTCACCGCAAGCAGCAGCGCAAAGATGAGGAAGATAGAGCCAATTTCCATTATTTGATTCCTTCAATGATAGATTGAATTTCTTCTACGGAAGTGAAGGGACCAATTTTTACTTGGCGCAAAATTCCTTCGCGGTCTATAAAGTAGGTTTCCGGCACGCCCATTTGACGGTTGAGAATGCTGGAAATATTGGATTGTAAATCTGGCGCGTTGGGGAAGGTGATGCCGAACTTGGTTAAATATTCGTTTGCGCCTGCGGGCGTATCCACATAATCTACGCCGACGAAGACCACATCGCCGCCGTCTTTGTAAAGCTGCCAGGCTTCTTCGAGGTCTGGCGCTTCTTGCTCGCAAGGTTTGCACCATGAAGCCCAAATATTGACCACCACAACCTTGCCGCGCAAGTCGGAAAGTTTCATTTGCGGCGTATCATTGTATTGGTAGCCTTCATAATATACAAGGTCGAAATCCGGCACGGGCTTGCCGACTTCCGCCATGGGGTTGCGCGCGCGCTGCAAGCCAAACCCGACAAGGGCAAGCAAGCCGACGATGAAGACCCAGATGACGATCTGTATCCACAGCGCCACGCCGACCACTGCTGTTGCGCCAACAACTGCGCCAGTCGCAAAATCTGTAGATGACTTATTATTTTGCAATTCTGATTTTTCTTCGGTCATAAACATTCTCCAAATAAGACCTCACAGGTTTGACAGACCTGTGAGGTCTATGTTTTATTTCTGCTTCTTCAATTCTTCTTCCATGCGCGCAAGATAATCGTCCTGCGCGGCGGGCGTTTCGCTTGATTCGACGGGTTCGGTTTTCGTCGTCCATTCCTTCATCGAACGCAACAGAATCACCGCGCCCGCGAGAATAATAACCGGCGGGATGAGATAGATCAGCCAGAAGAATCCTTTTTTGGGCGGTTCGGCAAGCACGCGCGCGCCATACTGCTGTTCAAAATATTGGAAGATTTCATCTTCGGTTTTGCCTTCGGACAGCATGGAGCGGATTTGTTCGCGCCACTGATGGCAGGCTTCGGTCGGGCAAACGTCTAGCGGGGTGCTTTCGCAAACGGGGCAATAGAGTTTGCGGGCAATGGCGTTCACTTCGTCATCGGTAGGGACGCGCGTCTGCGCGGCGGCGGAGGTGAAGTTGGCAAATATCAGCGCCAGCAGCGCAACAAAAAGTAATTGGGAGTTGGAAATTGGCAATTGACGTTTCATCATCTATCCTGACTATCAGACTACAAGACTAATCTGCCGCGCTGGGTTGTTTGGCAACTTGGCGGGTGTGAGAACGTTCTTCGGCGGGGTCTTTGTCGGGCCAGGCGGCGAATAAAACTCCGGCGAGGAAGGCGAAACTTCCAACCCAAAGCCAATTGACCAGCGGGTTCACAAAAACCTTAAAGGTTGCGCCGTCGGCGGAGGCGGGCTGCCAATCTACCAGTAGGACGTAGAGGTCATCGCGCATGGTGGAGCGCTGACCGGGGATGGTCATGTTTTGCTGTGAGTCGAAGTAGTAATCTATGCGCGGAGTCAATTTGCCGAGATACACGCCGTTCTCTTGCACGTCTATCACCGCGCGGGTGTAGTTCACGCCCGCGCCGTTATTATCCCACGAGGCAATTTCGCGGTAGGTGATGGTGTAATTTTCCAGCGTTAGGCTTTCGCCTTGTTTGAGCGTATTTTGCGTTTCGGCTTGAAAGATTTCAATGCCGAGAATGCCAATTGCCATCATCATCATGCTGATGTGGATGATGTATCCGCCATAGCGGCGGCGGTTGCGCCCCATGAGACGAGTCAGCGCCACGAAGAAGTTTTCATGCTGCGCGCTTTGGCGCGCGCGCGCGCCGCGCCAAAATTCCTGCGCGGTGACTAAAACAACAAAGGCGATGAGGAAGAATCCAATTAAGGCGATGAGGTTGGAGGTGTAAGTAAAATATGCAACGGCAGTTACCGCCGCCGCCACTAATGCAGATTTCCATAGGGCGCGTCCCAGCGTTTGGATGGTGGAATGTCCCCAGGCGGAAAGCGGAGCGATGCCCATCAACAACATCAGACCGGCGAAAAGCGGCGCGGTAGCGCGTTCATAAAATGGCGGTCCAAGCGTAATTTTTTGATTGGTGAAGAGTTCGGACATGAGCGGAGAAACCACGCCCCAAAAGCAGACGACCAGCACGCTCATAAAAAGCAGGTTGTTCAATAAGAACAGCGCTTCACGCGAGAGCATAGACTTCATCTCTGTTTCGGCGCGCAAGAGGGGCCAGCGCCAAATGAGCAGCGCAATGGAACTAATGAAGGTCAGCCCAATGAAGGCGAAGAAGAGCGGTCCAATGGCGCTTTCGGCGAAGGCGTGAACGGAAGATAAAACGCCAGAGCGGGTGAGGAACGTTCCAAAGATGACCAGCGCGTAAGTGAGAATGATGAGAATCATATTCCACTGTTTGAGCAGCCCGCGTTTTTCTTGAATCATCACGGAATGTAAAAAGGCGGTGCCGGTTAGCCAAGGCATAAAGGCGGCAATTTCCACCGGGTCCCAGCCCCAGTAGCCGCCCCATCCCAGCACGTCATACGCCCAACGCCCGCCCAACACTAACCCAAAGGAGAGGAAGAGCCACGCCCACAACGTCCAGCGGCGCGTGAGGCGAATCCAGCGGTCATCCGTGCGTCCGGTGATGAGCGCCGCAATGGCGAAGGCGTAAGGGATAACAAAGGAGACAAACCCAAGATAGAGCATGGGCGGATGAATAACCATGCCCGGATGGCGCAGCAGCGGGTTTAACCCGCGCCCGTCTTGCGGGGTAAAGAGAGTCGCGCCCGCAGGCGGGAACATGGACGGTTCCACGCTGCCGTTCATGCTCCAAAAGCGCATAAACGGGTTTTCGTAGAAAACCGTTAATCCTAAAAAGAATGCCGCCGTAAGGGATGCGACTACAATCACCCAGGGCAGAAACTCGATGTCGCGCTCCCATTTGCGGATGGTGACGGCGGAGGCAAAAGCAGAAAGCAGCCAAGACCAAAAGACCAAAGAGCCAGCCTGTCCGCCCCACCACGCGGTCACTTTGAGATAGGTGGGCATACTGCGGCTGGTCACTTCGTACACAAAGGAAACTTCGTAATGGTCATTGACCAATAGGTAAATGAGCGTGGCGGCGGAGATGGTAATGAGCGGGAATAAAAGCAACATTGCCCGCCGCGCGCTTTCAATCATTGCCAGCGATTTTTTTTGCGCGCCATAAACCGCCGCGCCCACGCTGTACAAGGCTACAAAAAAACTTACCGCTAAAACGCCGTATCCAAATTCTGGAATCATTTGTTAGTCCTCTGGTTGGCTAGTCGACTAGTCTGCTAGTCTCTAGTCTGCTAGTTGGATGCCTGTTGCGGGACGGCTTCTTCGTATTTGGTGGGGCATTTAAGGAGGAGTTCATCCGCGTGGAACACGCCTTGCGCGTCTAATTTGCCGGTCATAATGGCTTGCGCTTCGCTGCGGAGCAAATCCGGTTTGACGCCAACATAAACCACCTTTACGCGCTGGCGAGAGGGGTCTGCCACAGCCGCCTTCAAAACCACAGCCAAGCCGCCCTGTGATTCAATTTCCGCGTTGTCGCCGGAGACGTGCGCCACGTCAAAGGTAAGGGTCAGCGTTTGCGCGTCATATTGAATGGTGTCGCCAATCACCGCGCCAGACAAGCGGATGCTCTTGCCCACCGCCGCCGCGCCTTCGGCTTTGACTTCGTTCACGGTCATAAAGTATTCTTTGCTTGCCTGCGTGGACGAAACAATTAAGTACGCCACCGCCGCTAAAATAAGCAAACCGCCAAAAAGAAATTTTGTTTTTTGCATGAGTTCCTCCAAAATAATCGACTTTACATCGGCTAAACAATACAAACGGACTCCATTTTACACACAGAGATTAAACCGCCATGAGTTTACTAGGCGGATGAACGTCATGTAAATTTACTCCATTTGTCCTATTTAACACAAACCGCCGCTTGCCTAGAAATTTGTGGAACTGCCCGCCGCCAAATGATTCACCGCAGAGGCGCGGAGTTTTTGGGATTTCATAAGAGTTCTATTCAAAAAAAACGCGCAAAAGTCCTATGGGGAAAAACGCCCGCGCCATTTACAATTGAAGCAACAAGACCAAAGGAGAGAAAATGAAAAAAACAATCACAACATTCTTACTACTCGTCATTTTCCTTAGCCTGCCCGCGCAGAGCGCGCTTGCCCTGCTGCGCGGAGACGTAAGCGACAATCAGGTGACGTTTGACTTCCCTAACACCGCCACCTTTTCCGCTACGCTATCCGCCGCCGCAGACATCGCCTCCGTCACGTTGGAATATGGAGACCGTCAGCTCACCTGTGGCAGCGTTATCGCTAAGGCGTATCCGCAATTCACCAGCGGAAAAAGCGCCCAAGTGGAATGGACTTGGGACATGCGTCAAAGCGGCTCGCTGCCGCCCGGCGGACAAATTTGGTGGCGCTGGCGCTACACCGACGTCAGCGGCGCGGAATATGTCAGCGAGGAACAAACCGCCACATGGCTGGATTCTGTCCACGACTGGCAAACCATCACCGGCGGAGATTTGCGCCTGCATTGGTACGATAACGACCAAGCCTTTGCCCAATCGCTTTTAGACGCGGGCGGCGAAAGCCTGAAACGCAACTACGAGCAAGCCGGGCTCAGCGCCGATGGCGTCATTGATTTATACATTTATCCCAACTACGATGACATGAAAGACGCGATTCTTTATGAACCCTCGTGGACGGGCGGCATGGCTTTCCCCGAACATAACGTCTTCATCATGGGAATTTCCTCCGCCGACATGACGTGGAATCGCAACACCGTTAAGCACGAGCTCACGCACATTCTGATTGGGCATTTCACTTTCTCTTGCATTGGCGTTGTGCCGCAATGGTTAAACGAAGGGCTTGCCATGTACGCCGAAGGCGGGTTGGACGCCGGTTCGCAGTCTCAACTGGACCAAGCCGTCAGCGGCAATCAACTCATCAGCCTGCGCTCGCTCAACGGCGGCTTCTCTGAACTATCCGATAAAGCCAACCTTTCGTACAGCCAATCTTACAGCGTGGTGAATTTCATCATCTCCACTTACGGGCAAGAGAAGATGACCGCGCTGCTGGCGGCATTAAGAGATTCCGCGCCCATAGATGACGCGCTGACTCAAACCTACGGCTTCGACACCGACGGGCTGGAAGACCTCTGGCGAGCGGAGGTAAAAGCCGCCCCGCGAGCAGTTTCCGCGCAGCCCACCGTCCAGCCGACTCCGACCTTTGTCCCCACTTATGCGCCCGTCTCCGGCGCGCCGCTGGCAACCACCCCCACGCCTTACGCCGTGCCAACTTCCTCATTCAGCGGAGAAAGCCCCGCCCCTTCGGACTCTTCCGCCCCGCAAGACTCTTCCCCCTTGCAGGACAATAACTTCCTCATCCTCACGGTAGTGATGTTGTGCTTCTGCTGCCTCACGCTACTGGTGATTGGCGTCTTCCTCTTCGGGTTCTTCATCCGCCGCAAGAACGCCAACGCGCAAGGAGAATCCCATGAATAAGATTGCAAAAATACTAGCCGCGCTAGCGCTCGTTGCCACGTTATTAAGTGTGACGGGCGCAAAAGCCTATCAAGGCAGCGTACCGCTCAATCAAGCCTTAGTGTACAGCGGCGGAGAATCCAGCAACCCGCGCATGTACGACCCCGCCACCACATACAGCGCCGGAGATAAAAAAGTATTCAGCGGGCTGGTCTCTTTTGACCCGCGCCTTAACCTGACCCCCGACCTCGCGGAAACGTGGGAACTCAGCGCGGACGGCATGACCTACACCTTTCACCTGCGGCAGAACGCTCAATTCCACGATGGAAAGCCCGTCACCGCGCAAGATGTGATTTACTCGTGGGAACGCGCCGCCAACCCCGCCACCGGCTCTGATACGGTTTTGACCTACTTGGGCGACATTGTCGGCGTCCGCGAGATGAACGCCGGAAGCGCTCAACACATCAGCGGCTTGAAGGCGCTGGACGACCACACCCTGCAAGTGACCATTGACGCGCCCAAGCCTTACTTCCTGCTGAAGTTAACCTACGCCACCGCCTTCGTGGTGGATAAAGCCAACGTAGAAAGCGGAGAAGATTGGGTGTACAGCCCAAATGGAACAGGTCCTTACAAACTCACCGAATGGCGACATAACGAACAAATTACCTATCAAGCCAACGAGAATTTTTATCTCGGCAAACCATCCATCCCCTACATTGTGATTAAACTCTTCGCGGGCGATGACCTGCGCCTCTACGAAACCGGCGACGTGGATATTGCCGGCGTGGGCTTGTATAGCGTGGGCAGAATGCAAGACCCCGCCGAGCCGCTCCACAACCAGCTGCTCACCGGCGTAGATTTATGCACCAGCTACGTCGTCTTTGACGCTAGCCAACCGCCCTTTGATGACGCCAACGTCCGCAAGGCGTTTAGCATGGCGTTTGACCGCCAGCGTTACATCAACGTAGTTATGCAAGGACAAGCCCTGCCCGCCCTTGGAATCTTTCCGCCCGGCTTGCCCGGCTTTAACATCTCGCTGCGCGGGCTGTCCTACGACCCCGCCCAAGCGCACGAACTGCTCAAACAATCCAAATATGGCGGCGCGGAAAAACTTCCGCCCATTACCTACACCAACAGCGGCATTGGCAGTTACGTCAGCCCGAATGTCGCCGCGCTGGTCAATATGTGGGAGGAGAATCTCGGCGTGAAAATCCATGTCGAGAACATCGAATACAACTATTACTACGACCAGATTTACTCCGGCAATCACGGGCAGGTCTTCGATGGCGGCTGGTGCGCCGATTACCCTGACCCGGAAAACTTTGCGGACGTTCTCTTCCACAGTGGCTCGCCGCAAAATCAGGGCGCGTACTCCAACCCGGAGTTAGACAGCCTGCTCGAAGCGGCGCGGGTGGAGCGCGACATTGCCAAACGAATTAGCATGTACCAACAAGCCGAGCAGATGATTGTGGATGATGCGCCGGTCATCTTCACCACGCATTCGCTGTCCTATCAACTGGCGCAACCCTACGTCAAAGGCTATATCTTCACGCCCATAGACGTTCCCATTGAGCGCTATATGTGGCTGGATGGGAAGTAACGTTTTAACGTTAGAACGTTTGAACGTTCTAACGCTCCAACGCTCCCACATGCAGTTCCACCCGCTGAATTTCGCCCGCCAAACTAGCCACAGAAAATTCAAAGGGCAAAAACTCAGCGGGCAGGAGCGCGCCGCCTTCCCATCTTCTTAACCCAATCACGCGACCGCGCTCATCGTAGGCGACAGCCGCAACCCAAATTTGGGTTGCGGCTTTTGCTTGCGGCGGCAAATACACCCGCCCGCGCAGTTCTGCATAGCGCCCGCCGCGTTGAATGGTGATGACCGTATCCGTACATTGAGCGGGAAAAGGCTGCGCGTCCGCGCTCATAGCGCTGAGCGTTTGCGCCTGTAAGAGCGCGTCTGCGGGCGCGTTTGGGAAAAAGACATACGCAGGCAACGCCGCATTGGGCGGAATGACGTCCAACGGGGGAAAGGCGGCTTGCGCGGCGAGGATTTTTCCGCTTGAATCGTAGAGCGTCATTTGCACGGAGAGGTTCGTCAGCGCTGCGCCGCCGGAATTTTGAATGAGGGCAAAGCAATGCAAGCCGGAATCTGCGGAGGGGTAACAAACTGTTTGGGATATTAGAATCGGCAGCGGGGCGGGCGTGGCGGCGCGCTGCGCGGAAGAATCAGGGATGAGTAAAGTTCCGCCGACGGGCATACTGCCGGGCGCAATATTTGGGTTGGCGGCGCGCAGCGCTTCCACAGAAACGCCAAGAGTCTGCGCCAGAGCGCTTAACGTATCTCCCGCTTGAATGACATATAAAAACGGCGTGGCGCTGGGCTGCGGCGTTTCCATCAAAACAAAAACGTTGGGCGTAGGCGTGGCGGCGGGCGTTTGCGTAAGGTAAGGCGCGGCGGGCGCGTCTTGCGTGAAAGGCAACGCGGGCGAACAGGCGGCAAGGAACAAGCAAAGCGCGAACCGTATCTTTTTCATGGCGTGATTATAATAAAAACAGGAAAACAACCTACAAGGAGAAACGATGAAATATAGACGTTTAGGAAAAACCGGCTTGCAAGTGAGCGAACTTTCTTTTGGCTCATGGGTGACGTTTCATAATCAGGCGGATGTAGACTCCGCCGCGCAGATGATGTCTGCGGCGTATGACGCGGGCGTGAACTTCTTTGACAATGCGGAAGTGTACGCGGCGGGCAAATCGGAAGAGGTGATGGGCGCGGCGTTGAAAAAGTTAGGCTGGCGGCGCGGCAGTTATCTCGTCTCTACTAAATTTTTTTGGGGAATTAACGAGGGGATTAATGAGCGCAACACGCTCAACCGCAAGCGATTGATTGAAGGCATTAACGGCTCGCTGCAACGCTTTGGATTAGAGTATGTAGATTTGATTTATTGTCACCGCCCCGACCCGACGACTCCCATTGAAGAAACCGTTTGGGCAATGCACAACATCATCGAATGGGGCAAGGCGCTCTACTGGGGAACTTCGGAATGGGCGGCTTCGGAAATTGTGGAAGCGATTCAAATTGCCGAGCGCCATCACCTGCATAAGCCAATAGTGGAACAGCCGCAATATAATCTCTTTGAGCGCGGACGCATGGAGGGCGACTACGTCCGCTTTTACAAGGAATATGGCTACGGCACAACCACCTGGAGTCCGCTGGCATCGGGGCTGCTTTCGGGCAAATATAACCAAGGCATTCCGGCGGATAGTCGCGGCGCGCTCAAAGGCTACGAGTGGCTGAAAAGCAACTTAACCAACAAGGAAAAACTTGCGGCGGTAGCGGCGCTGCAACCCATTGCCAAAGACCTGGGCGGAACGCTCTCTCAACTGGCTTTGGCGTGGTGCTTAAAGAACCCCTTTGTTAGCACGGTCATCACCGGCGCAAGCCGCGTGGAGCAGGTTCATGAAAACATGAAAGCGGGCGAGCTGGTCGAAAAACTAACCCCCGATGTGATGACAAAAATTGACGAGATTTTTGGAATAAAGAAAAACGAAGAAGAATAAAAAAACTCCGAGTTCAAAGTGAACTCGGAGTTTTTTTACGCCTTTGAAAAATAATTTTGCTCCACGCTCTGCGGCGACTCGGCGCGGATGTTCATATACTTTGCCAACAGCGGATGAACGCGGGCAATTTCGGCGTATATCAGTTGCGCTATTCTGCGAATGGAAAAATGCGCGTTGGCTGCCGTTCTCAACTGGCAAAAGGCAAACGCTTCGCGCAAATTAAATTGCGCCAACACGCGGCGATTAAATCCATTGGGAACAATATACTGCGCCACATGCGGATTGAACGAATATAAAGACTCGTACAATTCGGCGGCGGAATTTAACGCCGCTTCATACTTGGATGTCAAGCCTGATTCTGCGATGCGGAGCGGAGTCGCGTATCCGAGTCGAGTCGTCAGCCGCTGCGGGGTTTGCGTCATCATACGATGACGCTTAAACTCCACATACGCGCCCTGGTCCATCACAAGGTCAAACGTATAAACGGCATATTCCAACTCGCGCAGCGGAACGTCATAACGCCCTAGTTTTCGCAGCAGCGTTTCCGCCAGCGCCTCACGTTGAGCTAGGCTCAGCGCCTGCATATAAGCCAGCGCGTCCGTAAAGGACGTCTCTCCAAAACGGTACAACGCGGCGGCAAGAATCTTGCGCTCGCCATCTGAGTCGTAGTCTATCAACGCGCAGGCGCTTCCGCCTTCCTGCTTCCTACTCTCTACTCCCTGATTCCTACTTCCTAACTCCGCGCTTGTCTCCATCACATAAGGCGCAGCCTCCGCGTACTTTACCAGCGTAGGCGTTTCTTCTTTCGCCACGCGCTTAATAGATTCTCCAATTTGACGAACTTCTTCCAATGGATGAGAAAGCGCCTTGCGAATTAACATCTCCACCACGCGGGCGTTGGCGGTCATGCCCAAATTTGCGTTGGCGGCGGCGGGCAGCAGAAAGCGGCACGAATCCACATACTGCGAGCGGATGCGGCGGTCATACGCCTCATCGGATTCATTCTCGCGGCGCGGCGAAGTTTTGAGGACGAGATTCTTTACGGGTTCAAGCGAATCTCGATACGCGGAAAAAAGTCCGCGCGCGGTTTGCTCAAACGCGGCGCGCAGCGGGTGACGCTCCAACTCTGGCGGGGTGGTGAAATCCTCCGCGCCCCATTTTTGATAGCGCGTGGATTTTTCGGTGAAGGAAGCCAGCCGCGCGCTTTCTATCGTCTCCACCGCAACCCGCGAGACATTTTCAAAAGCCAGATGCAGCACGGCATGTTCCGCAACGGAAGCGTGACCGTAGCCCACCACCCATTTTTCGTGGAACTGCGCCGAAGACTCTTCGCTGAGTTCGGCGGCAATCTCGCGGAAAGATTCTGGCGAGCGCGAAGTTTTCGCAAACGCCACCGCAATAGTCTCCGGGCTGAGGGCGCGCGGCGAGAGCAAATAAATTTCTCGTTTAGCCATGAACTAGCCTACGGGCATTCGCAAACGCTGCCCGCCCAGCAAGTGCATGTGAATATGAAAAACCACCTGCCCCGCGTTTGCACCCGTGTTAAACACCAGGCGATAACCATCGGCGGCAACGCCCTCTTGCGCGGCAATTTTCTTCGCGGCAAAGAGCAAATGTCCCATCAAGGTTTCGTCTTCGGCTTCGAGTTCGTTGGTCGAGGGAATGTGCTTGTTGGGGATGATGAGAATATGCGTGGGCGCAACGGGGTTAATATCGCGGAAGGCGGTCACTTGCTCATCGCTGTACACCTTTGCGCTCGGAATTTGTCCACTCACAATCTTGCAGAAAATACAATCGTCAGACATGGGAAACCTCCTAAAAAATTTGGTGACGCAAAAATCAATTTCACGCCATCCGTTCATCCATTGAGTACATCCGTTCATCCGTTCTCATCCGTTGAGTACATCCGTTCATCCGTTCTCATCCGTTGAGTGCATCCGTTCATCCGTTCTCATCCGTTGAGTGCGTCCGTTCATCCGTTCCCATCCGTTGAGTGCATCTGTTCATCCGTTCCCATCCGTTGAGTGCATCCGTTCATCCGTTCTCATCCGTTGAGTGCATCCGTTCATCCGTTCTCATCCGTTGAGTGCATCCGTTCATCCGTTCTCATCCGTTGAGTGCATCTGTTCATCCGTTCCCATCCGTTGAGTGCATCCGTTCATCCGTTCCCATCCATTGAGTACATCCGTTCATCCGTTCTCATCCGTTGAGTACATCCGTTCTCATCCGTTGAGTACATCCGTTCATCCGTTCCCATCCGTTGAGTACATCCGTTCATCCGTTCTCATCCGTTGAGTGCATCCGTTCATCCGTTCTCATCCGTTGAGTACATCACGGCGAAGGCAAGGGACCATAATTGGGCAAGCAGACCGTATTGTAATAATCAATCTCTTCGGCTTTATGCGCCTCGGCGTATTCCTTTGCCGCATTGCCAATCAAGCGAACGTTATCCAACTGTTCAAATACCTCGCGGGGATGATAACGCGGCAGAGTCATCAACGGGTCGCCAATGTACCCTTCGGGCAACAGAGTCGGACGGGCGGGGTCTTGCGCGTCCGCTTGCGGAATCCAATTAAACATCACGGGACCGCGCGGGTTATAAGTGAATCCAAGTTGATAATTCATCTGTCGCGCCGCGCGCGCGGGGCGCAACCCAAAGCCGCCGCCATTCCACACAAACGCCAGCGGCTTTTTATCAAAATATTTTTGAAAGCCGTCAGAGGCTGCGCCCATCTCGCGGTTAATAATCACTTTGGAAGAGTCGTCTGTAAAATACGTCTCCGGCTGCCGCCCCATCGCCTGATGGTCTAACAAGCCGCTGCGCTCCAACAATTGATGCGCCTCCCAATCTTTGCGCGTCAGCCCTTCGCGGCTCAACCAGCCATTGGCTATCGTCCAACCCCAAGCGTCCCAATACTCGCTAAAATATTTGTCGTAATCTTCAAAAGGAAAGTAGCCATCGCGCACAATCAAAACCGAACGCTGCGGAATGCGAACATTGCGTTCCAAAAAATCGCGCAGTTGCTTGGTCGTAATCGTCTCAAATTCCTGCTCGCGCAGCAAAAGCATCATACGCTTTAACGTGTTAATTTCCACGCCGCTCTCGCTGCCCTGCCCGCGATACACCTCCGCAAAACGCACCACCAGCGCCACCGTGCCGGGCTGCGCGTTCCAAGGATTCCAACGATAGCGCAAATATTGACAGGTATCCTGAAGATAAGCGCGCGGCGAATCGACTGGATTTAATAAATTGGAGGAAAACATCGCCGGCGGCGGCTGGACGGGCAAACTGATTCGCGTTGGCGTAGCGCTCGGCGCCGCCAGCGGAGCGCACGCAGCCAGCCACAACGTCAGCGCCAACCACGCAAATCTACGGAAGCAGTCCATAGTTGGGGGCGCAAACAATCTCATAATAGTCCAGCTCAACGGCTTTATTTTGCTCGGCATATAATTTTGCCTGCTCGCTAATCTGCCGCACCACGTCAATTTCTCCGCGCGCGCTGGAGCTCCAATAACGCGGCAACGTCATCAACGGGTTTCCAGCGGATGTTTCGGGAATGGCGTAGGGGTTCGTAGCGCTGGTCGCATCCGCCTGTGGAATCCAGTTATACATGACGGGTCCGCGCGGATTAATGGTGAAGGCAAGTTTATAGCCTAGCTGCGTTCCAATCTCTGCGGCGCGTTTAGAAAAGCCGCCGCCCGCCCACACATAGCCAACGGGCGTTTTGTTCATATATTTTTGCAGCGAGTTTATTGCCCCGCCCATCTCGCCGTTGATGAATTCATCCGAAGAAGAATCGGTGATGGGAATGTTGTGAATATAACCATGCGCCTGATAATCCACCCAGCCTTCGGCGGAAAGCGCGGCGTTCTCCGCCCACAGGTCGGGGCGCTCATCCAGCGCAATGTAGGCGTTCACCACCTGCCAACCCCATTGGTCATGGAAGGGGCGAAAATGCGTGTTGAAATATTCGGCAAAGTGGCGGTCATCCACAATGAGAATCACAGAGCGCGGCGGAATCTTCGCATTCAAATATAAAAAGTCCGCCAATTGCTGCATATTGATGGCTTCAAAGCCCATATCACGCAGGTCGTTCATCAACTTCTTAAAATCTTGAGCGGTAATTTGATTTGGGTCGTTCACCTCGCCCTTATTAATGCCATGAAACATAATGGGCATCACCACCGTGCCGGGCGCGGCGTTTTGCGAGCTCCATTTATTTTGCAAGTAAGAACAGGTATCCGTCACATAGCTGCGCGGCGCGTCTTCCGGTTTGAGCAGCGGCGTTTGGAAGGCGCCAGGCAGCGCGGGCGGCGTGCGTGGAATGGTCGCCGTGGGCAGGGGCGTTTCTGTGGGGGCGGGCGTTTGCGTGGGCTGACTCACCTGCGCGAAGGCTGTCTCAAAGGCGGCGGTCATCACAATATTTGGCGCGGGCTGCGTAGAAGCGGGGGAACAGGAGGCTACCGTTAAAGCCAGCAAGGCAAAAATGATTAGATAATTTATAAATGGTAATTTGAAATTGATTTTCATGCGCTGAATTCTACCTGAAAAAAACGGAACGCCCGCTTGCGCGAACGTTCCGCCTATTTTTACGCGCCGCTTAATGCGGCGTTATTCGTTGCTGTTTCCGGCAATGTAATCTTCCACCTTTTGGCGGCAAACATCGTCTTTGAACTGCTTAGGCGGGGTCTTGAAGAAGTAGGAGGACGGTCCAATCATGGGACCGGAAAGTTTTCTATCCAACGCAATCTTGGCGCAGCGCACCGCATCAATAATTACGCCCGCCGAGTTGGGGCTATCCCATACTTCCAGTTTTACTTCCACGTTAAGCGGCACATTGCCAAAGGTTGTGCCTTCCATGCGAATGTAGCACCATTTGCGGTCGGTCAGCCACGGCACATGGTCGCTAGGTCCAACGTGGACGTTATCCGCGCCGACGTCGTAGGGAATCATGCTGGTGACGGCGTTGGTCTTGGAAATCTTCTTGCTTTCAAGGCGTTCGCGTTCCAGCATGTTGAGGAAGTCGGTATTGCCGCCAAAGTTCAGTTGATAGGTGCGGTCAATTTTTACGCCGCGGTCCACAAAGAGGCTGGTAATGACGCGATGCAGAATGGTCGCCCCGACTTGAGATTTAATATCGTCTCCGAGAATCGGCAGACCGGCGTCACGGAAGCGTTTTCCCCAATATTCAGAAGAAGCAATAAAAACCGGAATGGCGTTCACAAAAGCAACGCCCGCTTCCAAGGCTTGTTCCACATACCATTTGGTCGCCATTTCAGAGCCAACGGGCAGGTAGTTGATGATAACGTCCGTTTTGGTTTCTTTGAGCAGTTTGACAATATCGGCGGTGGGTCCCGGCGCTTTGACGATAATTTCGCTGAGATATTTTCCCAGCCCGTCATGCGTCATGCCGCGCACAACCGGCGCGTTTAAGTTTGGCACATCGGTGAATTTATAGGTGTTGTTGGGTTCGGCGAAAATCGCTTCGCTTAAATCTTTACCTACTTTGGTGACGTTCACGTCAATGCCAAAGGTGAATTCAATATCGCCAACGTGGTAATCTCCAAGCCGCGTGTGCATCACGCCGGGAATAGATTCGTCCTCCGGCGCGTTTTTGTAGAGATGTACGCCCTGCACAAGAGACGAAGCGCAGTTTCCCACGCCAATAATGGCAACGCGCACTTTTTTTGAATTTGTTTTCTTGGTCACAGATTTTTCTCCTTTGTAGTTTTTATGAATCCACTTGCGAGTTCATTTTATAACGCTTTAAGGCGCGCCAGCCTACCAGCGCCTTTTCTTTCTCATCCCATAAGCGATAGTAAAGCGAGTCTAAACTTTTGCGAATGGTCAGCGGTTCAACTTGAAAAACAGGATTCTCCTGATGGCATTGTTCCAATTTGTAATTGGGAATCTTGGGGCTGAGGTGGTGGATGTGATGAAAGCCAATGTTGCCGGTGAACCACTGCAAGACCTTCGGTAATTTATAAAACGAGCTGCCGTCCAGCCCCGCCTTAAAAAACTCCCAATTGGGGTGACGTTCCCAATAGGTTGGCTCAAAATTATGCTGGACATAAAATAGCCAAACGCCCGCGCCGCAAGCGATAAACAAAATGGGCAGTTCCACCAATAAATAGGCGCGCCATCCAATGAGAGAAATTGCCCAGCCCACAAAAGCGAACAGCGCAATATTTGTCCAGACAACACTGTTGCGCTCGCGCTTGCCCGCTGTGGGTCTCCAAAAGCGATGAACGAGCGTAAAGACAAGGGTCGCGCCGATGGTGAATAGAATGAACGGGTTACGCATAATGCGATAGCCTATTTTTTTGTACCAAGGCGCCGCCAAATATTCCTCTACGGTCATGGTGTAAACATCGCCCACGCCGCGCCGGTCTAAATCTCCGGCGGTGGCATGGTGAATGGCGTGCGTATGTTTCCATTCGTAGTAGGGCGTCCAAACGGCTGCGCCCAGCAATAAGCCCATACGGTCATTGGCAAGCGGCGTTTTGAAGAATGAGCCGTGACAGCAGTCGTGAAAGATGATGAACATCCGCACCATAAAACCGGCGGTGGGAACAGAGAGCAGCAAGGTCAGCCAGTAGCCCACTTCCAAGCTGCGATACATCAAATACCATAGAACAAAAAAGGGAATAACGGTGTTAAAAACCTGCCAGAGGCTGCGCCATGTTTCAGGGTAAGCATAGCGGGAAACAACGGCTTGCCATTTAGTTTTGATTGTGTTCATGGTTAATTTCCTTTGTTTGGATTAGTCGAGCGCCGCGTCTCTTACGCGGTTTATTTAATCATACTCCTGTATTCCAAGTAATCCGCCAGCCCATTGATGAAATGCGCCGCGCCATCTACGCGGAGGGTGGAGTCTTCACAGCTGTTGAAGACTCCGCCGTTAAAGTTTTCAATGGTCTGCGGAGCTAACGTCCAGCCGCAGTTATGGTTTGGAAGTTGCCGCGCCTGCACAAACGTAATGAAGGCGCGAATCTCCGCATCCAGCCAAAGATGTTCCTGTCCGGCGAGCGCCAGCGCCTGCGCCAGCATAGACAACGCCTCAATTTTTGCGGCGGAGGAAACGCTGCTGTTTTGCGGATTCAAAGAACGCACTTCGCCGGAGATAATTGTCTGCGCGGCTTCATGCGCGTATGATATTTCAGCAGGAGAAAGCCCGCCAGCCCGCGCAAAGTTCCTTAAGGCATAACCCTGCCAGGCGTCTTCGGTGGCGGGCTGCGTAATTTGATAGGCGTTGGCTTCCCGCGCTTGCCTAAGCCAGGATTCATCGCCGGTCATCTCGCTCAAATCCAACAGCGCCGCCAAACTCATTCCCATAAAAGCGGGGGAGAAATAAGCGGGGTCGGCGCCGCCGCCAATGTGCGGGTCTAAGGCGTGGTAAAAGCCGCCATTGGGCTTACGCATGGATAAAATAAAGTAGCCAAGTTGCAGCGCCACATCAAGCAAATTTTTATCATCCAGCGTCACGCTGTCGGCGGCTTGCCAGCGCTTGTAGATGACATCCACCATGATGGCGGCGCCGCCCAGCAGACAATTTCCATCCGCGTAAAAGCAGGTCCCCGTAAATTGATTCGAATCTGTAACCAGCAAAGGCATGTAGCGCCGCAGAGCAAGGTCGCCCGAATTGCAATAAGATGCTTGCCCTGAAATGCGGCACGCCGTATACAACGCGCCTACGCCTTCCATTAAGCGGATGTGTAAGGGAGTGTACTCCCGCTCTCCATTCAAAAAATTGACTTGGTAGGAAAGCTCGCCATTGGGCAATTGCTGCCGCGCCAAATAATCCGCCGCCGCCAGCGCCGCGTCTTTGAGCGGGTCATCCGCCAGCGGCGTAAACAATGCGGGTTGAATTTGGGGCGGGCGGGCTGTCGCGGCGCGCGCGGTCTGCGTTTGAGGTTGCCCTTGCGGAGCGCAAGCGCTTAACGCCAAGAGCGCTGCAAAGCAAAATCTACGCCATGCCGTCATGCGCCGCCTGAATGAGGTTTTCTAAACGCGGGAGTGAAATTTCCGCCAAAGAGGAGACGGTTAAATCGCCGCGCGCGTTCATGGTTGCCGTCAGCGGATTTGGAACAGCTACGGCAAAAATTTTGGCGCGCTGCGCCGCCAAAATTCCGTTGGGAGAATCTTCAAACACAACAGTGGCAGAACTCGGCGCGGATAGCCGTTCTAAAACTTTTAGGTAAATATCGGGGTGCGGTTTGGTGCGTCCGGGCGGAACGTCATCAGAACAGATGAGGCAGTCAAAATGGTCGTAAATGCCCAGCCGCTTTGTATGCGTATCCACCCAGAGGTGAGAGGAACTAGACCCAATGGCAAGTTGTAGCCCGTCCTGTTTTGCCGCGTGGAGCAATTCCATCACGCCGGGCAACAGCGCTTGTTTTGCAATTTTTTTATCTGCCAAGGCGCGGTAATACTGGCGCAATTCCGCAGCGGTCATTGATTCAGCGCTCAACGCGGCAAGATGCGTAGCGGGGTCAAAGGTTGAAAGCCCGTAGCCGCCGATGATTTTATGCCATTCATCCATCGGCAGTTCAAAGCCGCGCTGACGATAGAGTTCCCGCCACGTTTCAAGTTCCGGCGTTTCGGTGTCGAGGATGAGTCCGTCAAAATCAAAAATGAGCGCTTGCAACATTATGGATACCTGCGAACAAAGTCGGCGATGGCTTCCCACATTTTGATGTCGTCTGCGCCCGCCGCGAGAATGTCGTCTAAAATGCTGCCGAGAATATTTTTCATAATGACAAATTCGCGCTGCGCGTCTGAGAGCGTATTAAAAAAGCGCGTGTGGTCTATCCACCCGTAAATATGGCAGGAGACGGAGATGTAAGTCGCGCCGCGTTTAAGCGTAATGCGTCCGCCGCGTGGATGTTCTTCATCGCGCAGCGTTACGCCGCCTTCCGCATCTAGTTCGCCAACGCTGCGCCCGTCATGGTAAGAAACCCAATCACTCATTGTTTTTTATCCTGCTCATTTGCGAAGGCTGCGCGGTCACGCTAGACGCGGGGACACGCGCGCTTTTTTCGGCTTTTACCAAACGCGCCACATGTTTCACCATCACCGCTTGGCGCGGCAGCGGGCGCGCGCCCAAATCTTCCAGCACGGGTTCTAGCCACGCTTGATACGAGCGCACGCACATAAATATTTTTCTGCCGCGCCGTTGCGGCAAATTGGCGGCAAGCGAAAAAATTTTGGCGCTCACGCGGCGCTCATCGGGATGAATGAAAGGCGTGAGCGCAATTCCATATACGCCCGCCGTCAGGCTGGCGTAGCATTTGAAATTTTCATCGTCAATCAACCCCAGCGCGCGGCGCGGCGCGGGTTCAATGGGATGCAGCAGCGGCGGAACAATTTGATAATGCAGATTCTGCGCGGCGGGCAAATCTAACGCGCCGAGTTTACGCCAAGCGCCCGCGCCGCGCTCTTCGGGCAAAGTGGATTCTGTTTTTTCGAGATGAGTCACGTCCCAAAATCTTTGCCACGCATAGACGGAGAAACCCGCAGCGCGCAAGGCGGGAAAAACGGCGCTGCTTTCTTCCACCTCCGCCAAAACATGATGCGCGCGCCACGCGCCCGCTCGCGCCGCAAGATGTTCCAGCAAAGCGGGCAGGCGCTCATCGTTCAAAGCGGAGGCAGGCGCAAGGTACAGCAGTTTTGCAAACAACTCTCCGCGGGTATGAATCGTTCCGCCAAACAGGGGAGCGGCTTGCCCGTCCGCCACGGCGGCGTAAATTTGCCGCGCCGGGTTTACATAAGAGAGCAATCCCACTGCGCCCAGCGGCTGTCCGCGCGTCAGCGCGCGCGCGCTATCCAACGTCATCACATCTTTGTGGTAGCGGGCTATCAGCGGCAGGTCGAGGAAGTCTAACGCGCGAATGGACATTAAAAGGGTACGGGATGCAGGTTACAGGTTTAAGGTTGCAGGCTAACGCGCCAGCGAGAGAAAGTATTCGTGAAAGCGGGTATCGGCGGTGAGCTCCGGGTGAAAGGAGGTCGCCAATAATTTTCCTTGTTGCGCGGCGACAATGCGTCCATCGGGCAGGGCGCTTAAGATTTCTACGCCGCCGCCCACAGCGGCGATGATGGGCGCGCGGATGAAGACCGCGTGATAGGGGTTCTCTGTGCCGGTAACGCGATAGAGTTGGTCTATGTCTAAATCGGTTTCAAAGGAATCCACTTGCCGACCAAAGGCGTTGCGCTGAACTTTAATATCCATTAATTCCAGCAGGGGCTGGTTTGCGCCCGCGTCTTTGGAGAGGAAGATGGCGCCCGCGCACGTTCCCCAGACGGCGCGGGTTTGACCAAAATCGCGCAGCGGTTGAATCAAATGGTACGCCGCCGCCAACTTTCCAATGGTCGTAGATTCGCCGCCGGGCATGATGAGTCCATCCAGCCCGTCGAGATGTTGCGGCAGCCGAACCTCCGCAGTTTCCACGCCGAGTTTTTTCAGCATGGAAAGGTGTTCCGAAAAATCGCCTTGTAAGGCTAATACGCCAATTTTCATATCTTACAATTTACCAGCCGCGCACCGCGAGTCTTTCCGCGTCTGGCATTTGCGCGGTGTTGCGTCCGACCATCGCCTCGCCAAGATTTTTGCTGACTTCCGCAAGGATGGCGGCGTCTTGATAATGCGTAACCGCTTTAACAATGGCGGCGGCGCGTTTGGCGGGGTCGCCGCTTTTGAAAATGCCAGAGCCGACAAAAACGCCGTCCACGCCGAGTTGCATCATCAAGGCGGCGTCTGCGGGGGTGGCAACGCCGCCCGCCGCAAAGTTCACCACAGGCATACGCCCAAGTTCTTTGGTTTCTTTGATGAGTTCGTAAGGCGCGCCGTTGTTTTTGGCAAACGCCATTAATTCTTCATCGCCCATCGTTTGGAGTTGGCGAATTGCGCCCATCACAGTTCGAGCATGGCGCACGGCTTCCACCACGTCGCCGGTGCCTGCCTCGCCTTTGGTGCGAATCATCGCCGCGCCTTCGCCAATGCGGCGCAGCGCCTCGCCGATGTTGCGGCATCCGCAGACAAACGGGACTTTGAAATTGTGCTTCAAAATATGATGTTCCTCATCCGCAGGGGTGAGGACTTCGGATTCGTCAATATAGTCCACGCCAATCGATTCCAGAATTTGCGCTTCCACAAAATGCCCAATGCGGCATTTTGCCATGACGGGGATGGTAACCGCGTCCATAATTTTGAGAATCATATCGGGGTCAGACATGCGGGCAACGCCGCCATCGGCGCGAATATCGGCGGGGACGCGCTCCAACGCCATCACGGCGCAGGCGCCAGCCTCTTCCGCAATTTTGGCTTGCTCGGCGTTCACCACATCCATAATGACGCCGCCCTTAAGCATTTGCGCCAGACCCTTTTTTTCGGTCCAAGTTCCAGTAGTCGCTTTCATTTTGATACTCCTTACAAAGATTGCGCGGGCAAAAAAAACTACCCCCGCAGCATGAGATAGATTAACAAGCGCGTAAATTCTACCATGCCGACTGTTATAAATTCATAAGAGCGCCGCCTTGCCGCCGCGCCTTCTATACAATGATACAATTTACTCAACAGGAGACTTTCAACATGCCCACAAAACTTTTCATTCAAATAGACACGCGCGCCGGAACGCCCATCCACGCGCAAATTACACAGCGGATTCGTCAGCGTCTGCGCGAGGGCGGATGGATGGCGGGTGAGCGCCTGCCCGCCGCGCGAAAACTCGCCGCCGAATTGGGCGTCAACTTCAACACGGTGGCGCGCGCCTATCGCGCCCTAGACGAGGACGGCGCGCTCTCCGTCCAACAAGGACGCGGCACGTTTGTCGTCAAAGCGCCCAGCGCTCAAAGCGCGGCGGCGCGTCAAAAAACGGCATTAATCGCGCTGGCGAAAAAATATCTACGCGGAGCGGCGGCGCTACGCGCCGCGCCAGAAGACGCGCTCGCCGCCGTTCAAGCGGAACTTCGGCGGCGCTGATACGCCGCGTTTCACGTGGAACATTCAGGAGATAAAGATGAACACAAAAACAACCATCGTTATATCCATCCTACTCATCGCCCTTTCGCTCACGACCAGTTGGGCGCTACAAGACCGGTTGCCCGACTACATGGCGACCCATTGGAACATCAATGATGAAGTGGACGGCTTTATGCCCAAGCGAGAAGCGGCGCTCATCCTGCCCATAGTTGCCGCCGTTATTCTGGGGCTATTCCTGATAATTCCGGCTCTTGACCCGCTAAGAGAAAACATCGCGCAGTTTCGGCGCGAGTTTAATGTTTTCATCATCGCCATACTGGCGTTCATGCTCTACCTACACGGGCTGACGCTGGCGTGGAACTTAGGGTTTCAAAACTTCAAGATGAGCGCCGCCATGCTACCGCCTATGGGCGGGCTATTCATTTTGATTGGCTGGCTGTTGCGCCGCGTCAAGCGCAACTTCTTCATCGGCATTCGCACGCCGTGGACGCTTTCCAGCGATTTCGTCTGGGAGCGCACGCACCAACTCGGCGGCATTCTCTTTGCCATCTGCGGCGGATTAACCTGGCTAGGCGGGTTTTTAGGCGGAGCGGCTGCGCTATGGGTCATGTTTGCGCCGCTGCTTTCCATCACCGCTTTTTTGATTTTCTACTCCTATTGGCTTTATCAACGCGAGCAGGCTGTTTCACGTGAAACATAGAAAAAGGATACCCATGCTTAATCGAAAATCACTGGGCTGGTTTCTCGCGCTCACTTTTCTACCCGCGTGGATCTTGTTCCTTGCGCCGCTCACGCTGACTCATCTGGACGTGAAAACAAAGGCGCTGGCAACGCAAGGCTTGTGGGCGCTTGCCATGTGGACGCCGGGCATTGCCGCCATTTTGACCACGCTGTTTGTGGAGCGCAACCCCTTTCACACGCTGCGCCTAAACACACTGGGCGCAAAACGCTTTTACCTCTGGGCGTGGATTTTACCCATCGGCTTTGTCATTTTGGGCGGACTCACGGGCTGGATAACCGGGCTGGCAAAATTAGACTGGCAATTTAGCGCCATCCGCGAAGCCTTAGCCGCCGCGCCAAGCGGACAAAACCCGCCCGTAGAGGTCTTGCTTGTCGCGCAAGTTGGATTCGCCTTCACGCTTGCGCCGGTTATCAACATGTTATTCACAGTTGGGGAGGAATTAGGCTGGCGCGGGTTTTTGTTGGAACGCCTGTTACCGCTCGGACAATGGCAAGCCATCCTCATAAGCGGCGTTATTTGGGGAGTTTGGCACGCGCCGGTCATCGCGCAAGGTCATAACTATCCGGGTTATCCCATTCTCGGCATGGGCATGATGGTCGTCTTTTGCGTCTTGCTGGGAACAGTTCTGGCATGGCTCGCCTTAAACACGCGCAGCCCCTGGGTTGCCGCGCTTGGGCATGGAACGGTAAACGCAGTCGCTGGCTTGCCCATTCTCTTTTTTGCAAAAGGATTCGACATGGCTTTAACCGGCTCTCTCGCTTCTCCCACCGCCTGGGTGGGGATGGGGCTTTTTATTCTTTGGCTAACGTGGAGCAAAAGATTGCCCGTTCCGCTTGCTTCTGCGAAATAGCGCGAACATAACTCCATAAAAAAAACTGACCTTGTAAGCAGGTCAGTTTTTTTATAAGGGCGATTAATGAGTGGTGTAAATTTGTCTATACATATATTACTCCAAGCCCGATGGGGCAGAGCCGCTAACAGAATCTTCGGCAGACGAGTTCAACGCCTCGCGCTCCGAGATGAGAAAAGCAACCGCGTAGCCCTTGTCCGCGTCCATAACCAAATCCATGCGCTGACCGGCGCGGTAATCTTCCACGTCAATCAACTTCAACGCGGCGAAAACGCGCGGATTTTCAATTTGAAGAAAACGCTCCAAACGGCTGGGCATGGAATAAAAAAACTCGCGGCGAAAGATAGAGCGCGGGTCGTCTAAAAATACGCCCAGCGGGTAAATGTTGGCTTCCATCAAATCTTGAAAAAAATGCGTGCCAAAGGAAGGTTCGGGCGAAGCGCCAATTTCTTCGCCCGCCAGTTCTATCAACGCGCGCGCGTTGTAAATATCGCCATAAGAGACATGCACGCCCAAGTCCGGCGTAGAAGTTCCCCAACGTCCGGGTCCAACGGCAATATAAGATTCATCCTTCAACAAGGCGTTGAGCTGCCCAATGGCGCGCTCCAACTGCGCCCGTTCCTCTTGCGTTTGAAGGGCAAAATAACCTTCGGAGGGAACAAATAAAACATAGCGGATACTCTGCACCGCGCCCTGAGGCGTCATTGAATATGAGGAGAAGACAATATCATCCTCGCTTAAATCTACGGGCTGGCTGATTCCTGCGCCGTCTTCCATGTGACTCTGCGGGCGGCATTGCAACAAGGTGACGCGCACATCCGGCGCGCCGTTGGAGTTGATGATTTCCAGCGCAAATTCCGTATCCACCGGAGACTTGTAATACGTTTCCAAAATTTGCAACGCGGCGCGCATGGTCGCCGCAAAGGGAGTGCGCGCCAGCAAGCCGTCAAAGGTGAGCGCCAAGCGCTGCGGCTCTGTCACGCGCGAGCGAATGGGCAAAAAGTCGCCGCCTTCTTCCAATTGAGCGACCAAACGCAAAGGCGGGTAATCGTTTTCTAAAATCGTTTGAACGGGAATAGTCGCAAAAGTATTGGATTCTAAATCTATCACGTCCGCGCGCTGCTGCGAGTAACGCTTAATCACGCGCGCGTCAGATGAAGAATGCAAACGCGGATGACTCAACGCGACCAGACGCGGATAATCATCCCCGACCATATCCACCGCGCGCGTTCCCAACCCCAGCACAAGGCGCAAAAATCCGTCTTCTTGTTTAATCTGCGGCGACCAGCGATACATATTGCGGCTAAACGCCACGCCCGCCGCATGGGGAAAGTAATAACGTCCGGCGGTTTGCCCTTCCACAAATTGAATCAAAATCCCGATGCGCTCATCGTAATCGGCGAGGTCTTTAATGTGACGATACATGAGCGAATCGGGGTTGAAGACGCTGGCGTAAATGGATAAAATGGCGCGGGTCAGCGCAGCGTAGTTTTCCTCGCGGCTGCCCTGATTGGGCAAAAATACGCTTTCATATTTACCTGCAAAAGACGTGCCAAAATTATCTTCCAACAAACTGGAAGAGCGCACAATTAACGGGGTTGAGCCAGCCTCGCCCAACAGGCGCTCAAAACTCTCGGTAATTTCCACAGAAAAAGCGCCGCGCGCAAATTCTTCGCACAGGCGCGGATAATCTGCGCGCATTTCATCCGTAGTTTTATATTTTTGCCCGTTCCAGTGCATGAGGTTGTTGTCGGCGAGAAAACTATAAAAAACGTCCGAGCCAAGATAAAACGAGTTGGGCAAACGAAAACGCCGCGCAACCTCCGGCGGAGCGTTCTCTTGAATAATTCGCATGGCAAGCAACATGCCCGCCGCCTTGCCGCCGACCTTGCCGCCGCCAATTTTGCGCGCGCGGACGTGCAGTAAATCATCCACCGTGAACCACTTGCGGGCAATTTTGATGTACTTCAACTGGTCGCTGATGAGCGTGCGAATTAAGACCACCTTTAATTCTTTGAGCCGCGCCTTGTATTTTTCGCGTTCTTCGGCGGGCATATTCTCTATCATCTCCGCCTGCTCAAATAGCATTTCCTGCGGCGCAAGTTCCGGGTTAAACCAGACGAATTCCGTATCTACGCTGCCGCGCTCGGCAAGCGCCTGACGGACAAGGTTTTCAAATTCATCGTAGGGCAGGTTGTGTCCAAAATAAAAATCGGTCAGCGAATCGCGGATGCGTAACATGCGCGTTTCCCAAACGTCCGCCGATTCTTCCACGAGCGGGTCATGCAACCCCTCGCGCTTTTGCGATTCAATGCCTTTCTTCTTCATCTCCGCTTCCAAATTTTCTTTGGTGATAATGCCGCGCGCAAACAGCTCGCGGCGCATCCGCGAGCGAATGCGATTGCTGAGGATGGGGTATTGATTCAAGGCTAAAAAGATTCGCAGGACGTTATCAATGGGCAATTTGGGTGTGGTCATAAGCCGCCTTAAAAAAAATCCGCTGAACAAGTTCAGCGGATTTTACTTCACTTCTACTTTTAGCCTAAGTGCATGGGCATAATGACATGCAGGAAATTATCATCTCCTACGGGGCGCAAGACGCCCGGCGCGTTGGCAGCGGAAGTTTCCAGCGCCACGTTGGGAGTTTTGATGACTTCCAGCGCTTCGCGCAAAAATTTGACGTTGAAGGCAATTAACACGCCGCCGCCGTCCACTGTCGCCTCTACAATCGTCTCGTTCTTGCCGGTCTCCTCGGACGTGGCGGAAATTTCCACTTCGCTCGGTTGCATCTCTCCGCTGGATTGTTTAATATCAAAACGCGCCACGTTAGAACCTTCGCGCGCAAAAATTTCCGCTTGCTGGCAGGCTTTGAGCATTGCCGTCGTAGAAACCAACGTGCGAGATTTGTAATTGCGCGGAATAATTTGTTGATAGTCGGGGAAAGCGCCCTCAATTAACTGCGAGACAATTTCCACATCTTTCACGCGGAACAAAACCTGCCCGCGACTTTTTGGCACAACCATGTAAATGGGTTCTTCCGGGTCGCTGGCGGCGCGCGCCAATTCATTTAACGCGCGCGCAGGAATCACCACGCTCAACGCTTTGGGCGCAGACTGCGATAATTGCGCCTTCCGCACCGAAAGACGAAACCCATCCGCCGCCGCCATCGTCAATTGGTCTTTTTCAATCGTCAGCAAAACGCCCATCAACACCGGACGAGATTCATCCGTAGAAGCGGCAAACGCCACCTGCTGAATCATCTCTTTGAAATCGCCCACGTTCAATTGAATTGCGCCGTCCATTTCCGGCGTGGGCAAAGGCGGGAACTCCTGCGCGTCAATGCCCTTAATATCGTTGTTAGAAGAACCGCCCTGCACATGCAAACTTTGCGTTTTCACATCCAAATTTAATTGCACTTGCTCGCTCGGCAAGGTATTGACCAAATCTGAAAACGTGCGCGCCGGAACAGTGGTGGAGCCATCTTCGTCCACGCGCGCCGCAATCCAGCAAGTAATGCCCAATTCCAAATTTGTAGCAGAAAGGCGCAGCCGCCCCTCGTCTGTGGCAATTAAAATATTAGAAAGCACCGGCAGCGTGCTGCGCGGAGAAACGGCGCGAGACACAACGCTCAACCCGCGCGCCAAATTTTCTTGAAGGACTGTAACTTTCATCGGCGTTTGCCCTCGATTTCTCAATGATTTTTGAAAAGTATATCATTAAAGCCCTGTCGCCAAAGCAATGGCAAACATGAGCAAGCCAAACAAAAATTGCAGGGCAAACAGCGCGGCAAAAATATAAATGACCGTCATCCACGCCGAATTGGGTTTAGAAGATTGCGGGCGAATTTGCCCGCCTTCCGCCAGCGTGCGCGCATAGTCCGCCGCCTGAAAAACGTCCTGCGCCCAGAACGCGCCCGCCGCATCCTCCTTAACGGCGAGTTTAATCCCAGTAAACGAGCGTAGCCGCCCCGCAAGCGGATTCTCCTCCATCGCCCACAGCGCGCTGGAAAACACAAGCGCATCGGAAGAAAAATCGCCGCGAGCCTCCGCAACGCTCACGACTTGCGTAGAAAGATTGGGCGCGCGCTTGGCAAACGCGGCTTGCAGCGCAGCGCCAAATTTGCCGTCATGATCCAAAAGGGTCAGCGTAAATTTTTTTTGTTTGGACTCCAAATCATCGGCGCGGAGTTCGCCATCCTTCCGCAGCGCAGAGAGATGATACAAAAGCAGCGCCGTGAACACAATCAAAATTTGCAGCGCGTCTAACGCAGAATTTAACAAGTCGTTGGTTTTTCCGCCCAGCGCGGCGTTGATGAACATAAACAGCAGCCCGCCCGCAGAGACCATAATGCCAATGACGGACGCGAACAAGACCAAATATAAATAGGTCTTGCGAATCACAGAGCGGCGCGCATGTCCGCCCAAGTCGCCATCTGCCAGCGCCAGATTCTGCATAGGAATCCACGTCCATAACCAGAGGGGCAGACCGACAGCAAGAAAAGCCAACGCGCGCGCCAACGGTTCGGCAAAGCCGCCAGCGGCGAGGTAACTCTGCGCGGTGATTAAATCCAATGCCAGTGAAAAAAGCGATATGAACGCAAACGTGGAGGCGGCAAGTCCGAAAAACGAGAGAATGTAAAAATACAAACGCTGTTTGGCGGCGCGGCGCGGCGCGTCCTCGTCAAAATCAAATTGGCGGCTGAGCCAGCGCCCGTAATATGCCCACAGAACCGCAAAGGGAACGCCAAAAGAGGTGTACTCACCCAGACTGCGAGAAAACTCCGCGAGCGCTTTGCCCTCGCCAAAGAGTTGCATCAAAATGAGGTAGAGCGAATTTCCGCCCGCCGTTAATACCGCCGTCACGCCGCCCAGCGCAAGCAGATAAAGAACGCCAAGCCGCAGCAGCGATTCTTTTTCGGAAACATCGGAAAGCGCGTCTTGCAACATCTTCCACGCAAAAAACCAGAGGGGCGCGCCAACGAGCAGGAGGGCAATGGCGTTGATGGCGGTTTCGCGCCCCGCCACGCCAAGCGTATGGGCGGGCGATAATACCAGCGCGTAATGCAGCGCTTGTTGCGCTCCGTACATGGCAAAGAGCAAGCCGTACAACATCCAAATGAAACGCGCTAAACGGCGGACTTCCATGAAGTTTTCTTTATCAAAATTGGATTGCCATTCGCTTTGTAACACGCTCCAAAAATAGGAGGCGAGGAGCAAGTTGATGAAAATGGCGACGAGGTTATCCGTCCAGATTTGCGAGCCGCCGACTACGGCAAAGGAGACGTAAAGCCCCGCGCCAGAGAGCAGGGCGCGGTTGATGAGCGCCAATAAATTTTGCGCCACGGGAATCAACGTTCCCAGCAAAATGGCGTATAGAAAGACAGCGCGCAGCGTGGCGCTTTTTTCTTCTTCATCACAGGCGGCGGCGCGGCGCGCCCACAGCCAATGGATGAGGAAAATGGGAATGCCCACCAAAATGAGCGAAAGCGCCTGCGCGAGCGCGGAGGCGCTATCCGATACGGCATGGCTCACGATAGAACGCAACAGCCCAATGAGACCCCACAACACAATCTCTATGCTGACAAAAGCGACGGCGTAAAAATAAAGTCGGCGGATGGTTTTCATCTTCAAATCCTTTGGAATAAATTAAAAAGCATTAACTTGCTTTATAAGAAAAAGCGCGGATGCAACCCGCGCTGGCTAGGCTATTTTTTCATGTCCTGATACCAGTTGTATGCCCAAAATTGATAGGGCATATACGATATTTTCCATGCGCCGTTTTGACGTATTAGCGAGGCGCGTTCCTCGCGGGAATAACGGCTGGAAAAGGGGTCGCTGTTGTTGTAATAAATGATGAGCGTAACGGCGGCTTCGTCTTTGAAAATGTCCGCCGCGCCGACTTCCACGCCTGCGCTATCCACATTGACGCTGCCATTAAAGAACGCCTGTCGAAATTCTTCGTAAGCGGGTTTATGGTCAAGGTCGGCAAGGTAGCCATAAGCCTTCTCATAATCCTTGTTCAATAAAGCGAGGATGTAATTGTGAACCACGCCGTCCGGCGCGGAGTCGTCTGCGTATTGGCGCGCGCCATCCCGCCGCGTAAAGAAGAGAATCAGCGCGAGCAAAATTAATGCGCCAATGCCAACGAGAATGCCCGTCAGAAATTTATCTTGTTTCATGGGAGAGTCCTCCATGCAAATTGTATGGGGTTAAGAAACGAAAAGCAAGCCGTACTAAATAGGGAATGGCTGATTGAGCGCGCGGAGAAGAGCGCTAAAAAAATCTCTGTGGACTCTGCGCGCCCCGTGGTGAAAAGATTCTTCATCGCCCATTTTTTAGCCGCTGCGCGCGTTTTTCACGCCGCAAAACATAAAGAAAAAACGTTATACTTGCGGCATCTATCATAAAAACAGGAGAAACTCCATGTCCGATACCGTTACCCGCTGGGATTTAACCAATGTCTATCCCGCGATTAATTCCAAATCCTTCAAGTCTGCCGTCAAGCAATATCAAACGCTGCTGGGCGAGATGGACGCCTTCCTCGCAAAGGCATCCAAAGCCAACGGCAAGACTGAACCCAAAAAATTGGGGAAATTACTGGGCGAAGCGGCGGGGCGCTTTAACGCCATCTTCACCCTTTCCGGCACCATTGAGCCGTACATTTATTCTTTTGTCTCGACCAACTCGCGGGATAAAGAAGCCATGCGCGCGCTTTCGGAATTTGAGCAACTGTCCGTGCAAGCCAGCGCGTTGAATACTCGCTTTCAGGCGTGGGCAGGAAAACTCGGCAAGGCGGCGGTGAAGAAAGCCGCGAAGACCAACGCGGAAGCGGGGGCGCATGAATTCATCCTCAACGAAGCGGTGGAACAATCCAAATATATGATGAGCGAAGCGGAAGAAATTCTGGCGGCGGAACTTTCGCTCAGCGGCGGCAACGCCTTTGGAAAACTGCAAGGCACGCTCACCTCTCAAATGGCGGTGGACTTCGAGATGGACGGCGAGGCGAAGAAGATGCCCATGCCCGCGCTCATCAACCTGCGTTCCCATCCAGACGAAGCCACCCGCCGCCGCGGCTACGAAGCCGAGAATAAAGCCTGGGAAGGCGCGCAAGAGACTCTGGCGGCTTGTCTCAACGGGGTGAAGGGCGAATCCATTAGCTTGTATAAACGGCGCGGGCGCGAAGACGCTCTGCACGCCTCGATAGACTTCGCCCGTATGGACCGCGCGTCTCTCAACGCCATGCTGGGCGCAATGAAAGATTCCTTCCCGCTTTTCCGCAAGTATTTTCATCACAAGGCAAAATTGCTGGGCAAAGAAAAACTGGCATGGTGGGATATTTTTGCGCCAATGGGCAAGACCGACAAAGTTTATTCCTTTGGCGAGGCGCGCGATTTCATCGTGACGAACTTTAACAAGTTCTCGCCGGAGTTGGGCGCATTTGCAAAGCGCGCCTTTGATAAAAATTGGATTGACGCCGAGCAGCGCGAAGGCAAGCGCGGCGGCGCGTTTTGCATGGGCGTGGAGGGCGTGAAGGAAAGCCGCGTGCTGGCAAACTTTGACGGCTCCTTTGACCAAGTTAGCACGCTGGCGCATGAGCTCGGGCACGCCTTCCACAATGAATGCGCGTGGCAGGCGGGCAAGACTCCCTTGCAGCAGCAAACTCCCATGACGCTGGCGGAGACGGCTTCCATCATGTGCGAGACGATTGTGACCGAAGCGGCGCTCGCTTCCACTACCGACCCGCAAGAGGTGTTGGCAATTTTGGAGGCGCAACTCAATAACGCCTCGCAGGTGATTGTGGATATTTATTCCCGCTATCTTTTTGAGCAGGAAGTCTTTGAGCGGCGCGAGAAGGCGGAACTTTCCGCTGATGAGATTAACGACATCATGGAGCGCGCGCAAAAGGCAACCTACGGCGATGGGTTGGATGAGCGCTATCTGCAAAAATATATGTGGACGTGGAAGCCGCACTATTATTCCAGCGGGTTGTCCTTCTATAACTATCCTTACGCCTTTGGGTTGTTGTTTGCCACCGGCTTGTATGCCGTGTATCAAAAACGCGGCGCGGATTTTGTCCCCGCGTACAAGGACCTGCTCGCCTCCACGGGCGAAGCCCGCGCCGCCGACCTTGCCGACCGCTTTGGCATTAACATCCGCACGAAGAAGTTTTGGGCGGAGAGCATTGCCATCTTGGGCAAGCGCGTGGAGCGTTATTGCCAACTCTAAATGGATACGATTAATAGGCTGCGCGTAACGCATTGGGAGGCGGCGAACCCGCCCAACGAAGAACTGCTGCTAGAAATTATGCGCCAGCAGGGGCTGAACCCGTATACATGGTCTAACGCGCCTTATGATAGTTACGCCCCGCACCGACATCAATACCATAAGGTGATTTATGTTGTGCAGGGCAGCATCACGTTTAGGATGCCTGCTCTCAAAAAACAAGTGGAATTAAAAACAGGCGACCGACTTGACCTACCCGCCGGAGTCGTCCATGACGCGCAAGCGGGCGCGCAGGGCGTGGTTTGTTTGGAAGGACATGCGGAGTAGGAGGGGCTGGAAGGTTGCAAGTTGAAAGTTACAGGTTACAGGTTGAAAACAACACCTTGAAGATTTTTCTTCAAGGTGTTGTTGCGTTTAACCTCTTGCGTAATTAATGGCTCGCCATAAAATCATTCGCCGCTGAGACGCAGAGGCGCAGAGTCCTTTGATTGGTTTCTTTTCTTAAGCGCTGAATGCCTGAATGCCCGTCTGCGCGCGACCTAAAATCAGCGCGTGGATGTCGTGCGTGCCTTCGTAAGTATTGACCGCTTCCAAATTCATCACATGGCGGATAACGTGATACTCATCCGCGATGCCGTTGCCGCCGTGCATGTCGCGGGACATGCGGGCAACCTCCAACGCCTTGCCGCAGGAGTTGCGCTTAATCAGCGAGACCATTTCCGGCGCGGCTTTGCCTTCGTCTATCAGCCGACCAACGCGCAGCGCGCCTTGCAGCCCCAAGGTGATTTCCGTCATCATGTTCGCCAGTTTAAGTTGAATGAGTTGATTCGCCGCCAGCGGACGCCCAAACTGCGGACGGTCTAGCGTATATTGCCGCGCGGCGTGCCAGCAAAATTCCGCCGCGCCCAACGCGCCCCAAGCGATTCCGTAGCGCGCCTTGTTCAAACATCCAAAGGGACCCTTTAAGCCCTTCACTTCGGGGAAGATATTTTCAGCGGGGACGAAAACCTCGTCCATCACAATCTCGCCGGTGACGCTGGCGCGCAGACTGAACTTGCCTTCAATCTTCGGGGCGGAGAGTCCCTTCATGCCCTTTTCCAGAATAAAGCCGCGAATCTCGCCATCCAGTTTTGCCCACACCACAAAGACATCCGCGATGGGGGAATTGGTAATCCACATCTTATTTCCATGCAGGATGTAGCCGCCGTCCGTTTTTTTTGCGCGGGTTTCCATGCTGGCGGGGTCGCTGCCATGATTCGGCTCGGTCAGCCCGAAGCAGCCCACCCATTCTCCGCTGGCGAGTTTGGGCAGATATTTCTTGCGCTGCGCTTCCGTTCCATAGGTGAAGATGGGGTGCATCACCAGCGAGATCTGCACGCTCATCGCGGAGCGGTAGCCGCTATCTACTCGTTCCACCTCGCGGGCAATGAGTCCATAGCAGACGTGACTCAAACCCGCGCCGCCATATTCTTCAGGGATGGTCGCGCCGAGCAACCCCAATGCGCCCATCTCGTCCATGATTTCACGGTGAAAAATTTCCTTGCGATTCGCTTCTAACACACGCGGCATGAGTTTATCTTGACAGTAGCGCCGCGCCGTGTCGCGCACCATGCGCTCCTCCTCGCTGAGTTGGTCATTGAAGAGGAAAGGGTCGTCCCATTTGAAATTTTGTTTTGCCATACAGCCTCGGAGAAAGATTGAAAATCAACTAGCCGACTAGCGGACTAGCAGACTAAAACGATTGTATCAAAAAAGAGGACATGCCTTTCGACACATCCTCTTTACCGCTTACTGACTTACTGGCTCACTGGTCACTGGTCACTGGTCACTGTCTTACTGGTTACTGACTTACTGCTTACTGGTTACTGACTTACTGAACTACGCCGCGCCACTCAGCCAGCCACGCAGTTCCATCGCTTTCACCACGCGGTCAATCGCAACCATGTAAGCCGCATCGCGCATGTAAACCTTTTCCTTCTCGCTGCGGTCCACTACGCTATTGAAGGCGGAGGTCATCTTCTCGTCTAAGCGCTTCAAAACTTCTTCCTTGCTCCAATAGAAGTTCATGTCGTTTTGAACCGACTCAAAGTAGGAGGTGGTCACGCCGCCCGCATTGCAGAGGAAGTCGGGGACGTTGAAGATGTTGTTCTTTTTGAGGAACTCGTCCGCTTCGGGGGTGGTGGGTCCGTTTGCGCCTTCGGCAATCAGGCGGACTTTCTTGGAAATCTTCTTGACCGAGTCGCCATTCACTTGCCCTTCCAGCGCGGCAGGAATAACCACATCGGCTTCCATCTCAATCCACTTGTCGCCATCGCTGACTTCATAGCCGGAGTCCAACGCCTTCTTCTTGTCAATCATGCCGTATTCGTCCACAATGGAGAGGAGGAAGCGCGGGTCAATGCCGCCTTTTTTGCTGTATGTATAAGCCTTCTTGTCATTGCGGTCATAGCAGGAGACACAAGCCACCGTGCCGCCCAAAATTTCCACAAAGCCAACGGCGGCATATTGCGCCACATTGCCAAAACCCTGCATGGCAACAACAGATTTTTTCGGGTCCATGTTCAGGCGTTTCATCGCCTCGCGCACGGTGTAGATGACGCCGTAGCCGGTGGCTTCGGTGCGACCGAGAGAGCCGCCGCCGCCCAGAGGTTTGCCGGTGAACACGCCGGGCGTATATTGCCCAACGAATTTGGAATATTCATCCATCATCCAGCCCATCATCTGCGGGGTGGTGCCCACATCCGGCGCGGGGACGTCTTGACGCGGTCCAATGTTGCGCCACATATTGCGTACCCAGCCGCGGCAAAGGGCTTCCTTTTCCGTGACAGAGATGGTGGACGGGTCCACGATGATGCCGCCCTTGCCGCCGCCCAGCGGAATATCCGCCACGGCGCATTTCCACGTCATCCAAGTGGCGAGCGCGCGGACGGTATCCATCGTCTCCGCCGCGTGGAAGCGAATGCCGCCCTTGTTGGGTCCGCGCGCGTCATTGTGCTGAACGCGGTATCCCTGAAAGAAGCGCATACTGCCATCGTCCATGCGGACGGGGATGCGGAAGGAAAATTCGCGCATGGGCCAGCGCAGCATTTCTGAAACGCTGGAGTCCAGTTTGAGCAGGGAAGCTACATGGTCAAACTGTTTTTGCGCCATTTCAAAAGCATTAATCGGTCCTGACATAAGTTTTCTCCTTTAAGGATTCTTACAAAATATAAGCGGGCGCCCCGGAACGGAGCGCCCGCTTTTATTGCCGAATATGTCAACCAAGTAATTCATAATGAACCGTAAAGACAAATAAACTTTACACGAAAAACAACCGCCCGTCAATATGACAAAACTCCGCATCGCCGATTACTCATAACGAGGTTTGCGCTTTGCCAAAAAAGCCGCCACGCCTTCTTGATGTTCCGCCGATTTTCCCGCCTGCTCTTGCAACTGCCCCTCAAAATTTAATGCCGCCGCCAAATTTGGAAGAATAGATTGATTGAACGCGCGCTTGCCCAGCGCAAACGCTTCACGCGGACCCTCCGAGAGGGTCTTCGCCGTCTGGCGAATCAGCGCCTCAAAATTCCACCAGCCAATTTGATTCACCATGCCCCAGCGCCGCGCCTGCCAAGCCGAAATGGGGCGATTGGAATAAAAATATTCCTGCGCGCGCGCCAAACCAATGGCGGCGGGCAACAACAACGAAACGCCAGAATCCGGCGCCAGCGCAATGCCGCCAAACCCAACCACAAAAAAGGCGCGGGGATGAGCGATGCGTACATCGCAAGCCAGCGCAACGCCCAGAGCCGCGCCCGCGCAAGGACCGTTCACCGCCGCCAGCACAGGCTTGCCCATGCCGCGAATTTGCAAGATGAGCGGGTTATACGTTTCTTCCAAATGCTCGCGGTAGGAAATTTCGCCGCCGCGCCGCATTTCGGTAATATCCTGCCCGGCGCTAAACACCTTGCCCGCGCCAGTGATGACCACGCAGCGGGTTTGCGAATCTTGCGCGGCGGTTTCCAGCGCGGCGCGCAAGGCTGTGTTCATGTCAAAATCAAACGCATTGGCGCGGCTCGGACGGTTAAGCGTCAGCGTGAGAACGCTGTGTTCAAGAGAAGTGAGAATGGATGAGGTCATCATTAAACGGAGACAGCCACCCTGCGGTGACTGTCTGAATCCTTAATCAGAATAATCGTCTCGTTGGTCTTCTTCGCCGGAATCTACTTCATATTCCACGCCCGCGCTATCCAAGTAAACCCACAGCAGCAAAACATGACCCTCCGGCGTGTCTATGTTTCGCGCCGCAAAAATAGGGGCGGTCTCTTCCGCACCGGCTTCGCTGCGGTAATGCAACTGCATTAAGCCGTGTTGACTCCATGCGTTGTAACAGCGCTGCACCAAAGCGGGTCCGTTGAACGTTCGCAAGCGGGTTAACGCCGGAACGAATAAGCGCGGGCTTTCGTTTAAGCCCATTGCCCAGCCATCGTTTACATGCTCAAAAACGGGCGTGGGTCCTTCAATGATTGTGATTCTATCGTCCATAGTTTTTACCTGTGCGAGACTATACCACAACTGCCGCGTTTCAACGTTTTAGAAATTTGTTAAGATTTTTTTCGCAAGCGCGGGTCCGGCATAGACCATGCCGCTGTAAATTTGAACGAGCGCCGCGCCCATTTCTAAACGGCGGCGCGCGTCTTGTGCGTTCATCACGCCGCCCGCGCTAACTACCGGCAACGCGCCATTAAGCCGCCGAATGGTTTTTTGCAGAATGGCTTCGCTGCGCGCGCGCAGCGGAGCGCCGCTCAGCCCGCCCGATTCGTTGGATGCGGGAGAATGCAGCCCGTCCCGCGCCAGCGTGGTATTCGTCACAATAACGCCATCCATGCCCGCGCGGAGAATCACATCCAGCGCGTCATCCAATTCCGCATCGCTTAAATCCGGCGCCAGTTTTACCAAAATGGGAAGTTGCTTTTCATGGTACGCGGCGCTGATGAGGCGCTGTTGGTGAATATGACGCAAGAGCGTTTCCAGGGCGCTGCGCTCTTGCAACTGGCGCAATCCCGCCGTGTTGGGCGAACTGATATTGATGGTCAAATAATCGGCGTAGGGCGCAAAGACATCCGTCAGGGCAACATAATCATACGCCGCCTGTTCGTTGGGCGTATCTTTATTTTTGCCGAGATTAATTCCCAGCATGGCGTCTGAAAGGCGCGTAAAAAATTTATTGCGGCGCATGTCGAACCCCAGAATGCGCTCAATGGGGCTGACGCGCAAGGCGGGGTTTAACTGCGCCAGCGCAAACTCCGAGCCGCGAGAGGGAAAGCCCATGCGGTTGATGATGCCTTCGTCTTCCACAAGGCGAAAGACGCGCGGCTGCGGGTTGCCCGCTTGCGGGCGCGGCGTAATTGTGCCAATTTCTATGTGACCAAAACCCAGCGCGGAAAGTCCGCGAATGGCGACGCCATCTTTGTCATAGCCCGCCGCCAATCCAAGCGGATTTTTGAAGGTCAAGCCAAAGGCTTGAACGGGTTTGGCGGGCGCTTTGTAAATCAGTTCCAGCAATTTACGCGCGGGCGTAAACGCGCCCGCTAAACGCAACGCACGGAGCGTCAGCGCATGCGCGCGTTCCGGTTTAAGGCGAAAGAGGAGCGGACGAATTTTGCTATACATGCTTCGCCAAAAATTCGCGCGTCTGCAAAATTTTCTGCGCGTCCACCTTGCGCGCGGATTCGTAATAGTTGAGCAGGTCGGTGATGGTCAGCGCGGCATGAAGGCGATAGCCCGCCTGTTCCAGCGCTTCGCGCGCGCCGGATTGGCGGTCTATTAACACGGCGACATCCGTCACCAACAGACCCGCGCCGGTGAGTTTTTCTATGGCTTCAAATTTACTGCCGCCGGTGGTGGCGAGGTCGTCTATGATGAGCGCCGTCTCGCCCGCGTGGAACTCGCCTTCAATTTCCGCTTTTGTGCCGTAAGCCTTCGCCTCTTTGCGCGGATAAATCATGGGATAGTTGCCCGCCAGCGAAACTGCGGCGGCAATGGGAATGGCGGCGTAGGGCAGCCCCGCTAAACGGTCAAAGCGCAGGTTTTGAATTAAGGGCAAATACGCCTGCCCAATTTGACGTAAAAGATTAGGGTAGGAAATAATGCGGCGCAGGTCAATGTAGATGGGCGAGATTAAGCCGGACTTCAAAGTAAACTCGCCGAAGCGAATGCAACCCGCATCCAGCAGCGCGTCCGCCAAAGCGGGCAGCGAGTCGTTTATCGGTTTTAATTGGTTTGCCATTTTTGTATCCTCGTCTAATTTTGCGTTGAGTTAAGAATTTGGTCGCGCAGTTCGGCGGCGGCGCGGGCAGGGTCGGCGGCGCGAGAAATTCCGCGCGAGACGGGCAATAAAATTCCTTTGCCGTCTTTTCTCAACCCGCGTTTAAGCGCCGCGCTTAATTCCGCGCCTTGCGCGCCCACGCCCGGAGAGAGAAACCATAAATTCGGCGCTGCGGCGCGGACGCGCGATAATGCGTCCAATTGAGTTGCGCCAACCACCAAACCAATGTTGCCGCGCGCGTTCCATTGCTGGGCAAGGCGGGCAACATGCTCATAAAGCGGCATCGCGCCGTTCACCGTCACGTCTTGCAAATCTGCCGCGCCCGGGTTAGATGTTTTACACAAAAGAAAAACGCCTTTCTCCGCGTTTTGCGTAAAGGGTTCAATGGAATCTTTTCCAAGATACGGATTGAGAGTCACGCAGTCCGCGCCCAAACTTTCAAAGGCAGATTGAGCATACGCCTGCGCGGTGGAGGAAATATCTCCGCGCTTCGCGTCCAGGATGACGGGAATCTTCGAGCCTAGCCGGGCGGATTCTGCGGCGATAGATTCGACCACATGGCGCAAAGCCAGCCAGCCTTCCGCGCCAAAGACTTCAAAGAAAGCGGCGTTGGGTTTGAATGCCGCGGCGTAGGGAGCGGTTTGACGGACAAGATTCAAGCAGAAATCCTGAGCGGCGGCGGCGCTGTTTTCGTTCAAATCTGCGCCGTGCGGGTCCAGCCCCACGCACAGCAGCGAGGAACAATCTTCTACGCGCTTTTCGAGCAGGGAAAAGAAATTTTCCATTCGTATTCCTTTGGATAAAAAATAACCCCTAGAGGAGTTTTCCTTTTGGGGTTTATTTTACTCAACAATGGCGCGCCATTTGCTTTGACTATCCGGCAGGATGAGAGCGCCTGAATCCCAATAGGAGCGCCAAATATGCGCGCCATAGCCGCGACATTCGGCAAAGAGAAAGTCGGCGGGCAGGGTATCGGGCAGCGAACAAACCGGAGATTGGTATTCTTCGTTGGGCATGATGGGCGCAACGCCGCTGCGGGTATTCGCTAGTTTTGGCGTGGGCAGGCAGTCGGCGTACCAAGAGCCGTTGCCGTCTGGCAGGCGGCAAATGGATTGGTCTTCGGCTTTGGCGATGGCGTAGGTGTAGGTATCGTAAATTTTTCCATCCGCGTTAATCAGGCGCGCGGTATCGCCGCCATCGCTGAGCAGGATGTTGGTTTCTAGCCCGTAGAATACGGCGCGTTCGCCGGGTTTCAGCGTGATGTTGGGCAGCGGGAAGGGGTCGGAGTCTCCTGCGCCATCGTCTATGCTCCACCCGCTCAATTTCCAATCGCCATTGCCAATGTTTTTCACTTCAATGAACTCGTCAAAGACATCCACTTTGCCGTCTTGATTCCAATCAAAGCCCGGGCGCGGCAAAAACTCATTAATCACCGGACGCGATTTGACAACGGGCGTGGGCGTGCGCGTGAGTGTGGGCGTGCGGGTCAGAGTCGCCGTGCGGGTGGGGGAAGGTGTGCGGGTCGGCGTGGGCGTGCGGGTGGGAGTCAGCGTGGGCGAGGAAATATTTTTTGGCGTTCCTAAAATGGGCAAGCCGTCTCTGTTTTCGCCGTTTTGAATCACGCCAGTGTTAGTTATCCACGCGGAGTCGGAATCTGGCAGGGTGAAGATGCGCTCCATAGAGCCGTAGGTGACGGCGCTGCCAGCGGGCCAGGCTCCGCCGTTGAGGTTGGCGGAGTCGATGAGCGTGTCTGATGCGTCAAAGAGTTGCAGCGTTTCGCCGCTGTTGGAAAGCCCCAGCGCGGAGGTGATGAAATCCCCAGAGACGTCCAGCACGGCGCTTTCGTTATCTTCAATTAAGAAGAACCCGCCCGCTGGAATTGTTCCAGATAAAACAATGGTTGTGGATGTGTCTTTTAACTTCCAGCCATTAATGTTGATGGGCAGAGCAGTGTTGTTATACAGTTCTAGCCACTCATCGCCGGAGTTGGTAGAAGACGTGCCAGCCCAAGCCACTTCGCTGATGATGACGTTCATAGAACCGGCGGGCGTGGGCGTGTCGGTGGGCGTAAAGGTGGCTGTGCCGGTATGCGTTGGCGTAAGCGATACGGTGGGCGTGTTAGAAGGCGTAAAAGTGGGCGTAACGCCCCAAGCGGAATTGGCGGCTCCCGGCGAGCCATTGATGGGATTCCCGCCTGCGTCCAACGCGCCAGAAGCAGAGCCAGAAACCCAAGCAAGAGAATCGTCTGCGATGACTCCCACGCGCTCCATGCTGCGGAATCCGCTTGCCATGCCAGCGGACCAAGCGCCGCCATCCACGTTGGCGGTATCTATGATGGAGCCGTCCGGCGCGCGCAAGCGCAAAATTTCATTGATGTCATCTAATGAACCGCTGAAGAATTGCGAATGAGATACGCTGGTTGTGTTTTCGCTGCCGCGTTCAAGCAGATAATAGCCGCCAGCGGGGATGACTCCACTAAGGGCAATATCGGGGCTGCCGTCATCGGCGATGAGCCGCCAGTTGGTTAAATCTATGGCTGCGGCGGTAGGGTTGTACAGTTCAATCCATTCATCGTCAATGGAAGCTTGCGTCCCTGCCCATGCCACTTCGTTAATGAGTATAGAGAGGGGCAAGTAAGAGGTTGAATTCTTCTGTTTAGGAGTTCCATTAATGGGCGCATTGGCGGCGTCTAACCCGTTGCGCGTTACGCCATTGTTAGAAGCCCAAGCCAAAGTAGAATCTGGCACAACGCCAACTCTCTCCATGCTGTAATAATTTGGAGACGCCGTGCCGCCATCCCATGCGCCAGCGCTGATATTTGCCGTATCAATCAAATTGGATAAATTATCCCTTAAACTAAGCGTTTCGCCCCCGTTAGACAAATCGCCTGAGAAGAACAAATCTGCTGAAACATCCAACACCGCAGTATCGTCTGAGCGTTCAATCAAATAATAGCCATCGGAAGGAATAACGCCTAAAAGAGCAATGTTAGGACCAGCGAGGCTGCCTTGTAAAGTCCAGCCTGTCAGGTCTATATCAAAAGCGGTGGGATTGTAGAGTTCAATCCACTCATCATAAACGCTTGCAGCCGTTCCGCTCCATGCCACCTCATTGATGATGACGTCTAACGCAGCGGCAGATTGTGGCTTTGCCCACGCCCGCTCCATGCGCGGGGCAAGCAACCCCGCGCACAGGGCGAGGAAAATCAAAAAGAACAACAAGGCGCGTGAAAGTCTTTTCCGTGTTTGCATGGAATTTACGCCGATATTATACGCCACCCTCAGCCTGTTTTTTTGAACATAGAGAGTGTCTAAAAGCATGGGCTATGAAGACCCTTTACCACGGAGCGCACAGAGTCCACAGAGTTTTAGCGGTTTTCTCCGCGCGGTTTCTGTGGTGAAATCTTTTGGCAAGCCCACTTGATGAGACACTTTTAAAAAATAAAGCGGGCGCAATTCCTTGCGCCCGCTAATCGCCTAACGCGGTTCTACAACTAACTTAATGGCTGTGCGAACCTTGCCTTCAATATCTACATCTACAAATTCCGGCACACAAGCAATGTTAATGCCGTCCAATTTGAGGTATCCTGTCGCAAGCGCCAGCGCCTTAAGGGCTTGGTTCACTGCGCCTGCTCCAATGGCTTGCACTTCCGCGTGTTTATGTTCACGGATGATTCCCGCAATTGCCCCGGCGACTGCAGAGGTACGGGAGTTGGCTGAAACTTTGATCATATCCATGGCAACCTCCCAAGGTTGGTTAGATGGGGACTGACGATATGTTTGCATTGTACAGGATTGATTTAATAGATTCAAGATAATTTTATAAATTTATATGGAATCGTAATAGTAGTAGGGGGTGTTAGGAATGTGGAAAGAAAACTTTATGCGCTATATGCGGAGCAGATTCTGTGTTGAACGGTATATATAGGGCGAAGTTCCCCTTTGCGCCGCGCAAATCTTTATCTCAACATGTGGATAATTTTTGAATAAAATTTTCCCCCCGCGTCTTTACTACCGCTCCATTCTCTACATATTGCATTTGTTCCGCGCCAGCCCCCATATATGGGGGCTGGCGTATATGACTAAAACAGCCCGATATTAATAATTCTCCACAGAGGATGCCGTTTCTCCACAGTTTTAGCCTAGTTATCCACAGTTTGCGCCGCCTCGCCGCCAAATTGTCTAGACGCAACCCCCCATATACAGGCTAGTTTTTCCTCCACTTTTCGCGTAGTTCATTATTTCCCCCCTACATGCAGAGACTGAATTAGATTCCGCTGCCGAACGGGTCGCGCTCGTCTATCAAAAATTCGCCTTGCGCCATCACCCACGCTTCGCCGCTGATGGTCGGGATGATGCTTTCGCCGTCCAAGTTTACGCTCCCCTCAAAGACGCTGCCGACCACGCTTTGCTGTTTCCACGTTTGCCCCGCCGCAATTTTCCCATCTGCGTATAAACATGCGAGCTTTGCGCTTGTGCCTGTTCCACAAGGCGAGCGGTCATACGCATTGCCCGGACAAAGGACAAAACTTTTACTATCCGCTTCGCTCGACGGGGCGAACAATTCTACATGGTCAATTTCTGCGCCGCCCGCGCCGCAGATTCCGTCAGCCATTAATTGAGCGCGCGTCCGCGCCGCAAAATCGGTCAGCGCGGCGAGGTTGCTCATATTTACTTCAAGTTCATGGTCGTGGACAAGGAAGAACCAATTGCCGCCCCAAGCCACATCGCCGTGAATGATTTTGCCATCCACGTTCACTTCAACTTGACGAAGATGACGATACGCGGGAATATTTTTGACGGAGACGCGATTAGGATATTCGCCGCTCGCTTTGTTTTCATGCAGAGTCGCTTCCACCACGCCAACGGGAGTCTCTACGCGAATCACGCCGGGCTGAACTTTTCCCAAATAGGAGAGGGACGCAATCAGTCCAATCGTTCCATGCCCGCACATGCCCAAATAGCCAACATTGTTAAAGTAGATGACTCCAAACTGGCAGGTTGGGTCGGCGGGCGGCACAAGATACGCGCCGACCAGCACATCCGCGCCGCGCGGCTCGTTGATGACGGCGCGGCGCAGGTCGTCATGCTCCGTTTTGAGGCGCGATAATTTCTCGGCGACAGAACCAGTTCCGAGGTCAAAGGGCAGCGCGGTAATTAATCGCGTAGGCTCGCCGCCCGTGTGAGAATCAAGATAGGGGATGCGTTTCATAGGATTCCAACGTTCTAACATTCTAACGTTCTAACGTTCCAACGTTAAAACGTTAAACACTCTTTCAAATTCCGCGCGGTCTTCGGCGGCGAGGGGCAGCAGTGGTTGGCGCGGATTGCCAACGGGGATGCCGCGCAGCTCGCAACCCACTTTAACCTTTTGCAAATAACTGCCGCTTTCCACGCTGCGGAGGAGCGGCATTAACTTTTCCATCTCTTTGCGGGCGGCGGCAAAATCGCCCGACAGCGCCGCCGCGAGGACGCGGTCATGTTCGAGGGGCGCGCAAGACGCGGCGCCGCCAATCCACGCGGTTGTTCCCCACAGGAAGTAATCCAGCGCTTGGTCATCGCTGCCGCAGATGATTTGATAGCGTTCGCCGTAGCGGGCTTTCATGGCATACACGCGGGACATATCGCTGCTGGCTTCTTTGATGCCGATGACGTGCGCGTATTGAGTCAGTCCGTCCATCACATCAAAGCCGACTTCTGTCCCTGCCCGCCAGGGGAAGTTGTAGAGGAGGATGGGAATTTGAACCGCTTCCGCGACTGCTTTGTAATGCGCGAGCAGCTCGCGTTGTGTGGGGCGCGAGTAGGGCGGCACGGCGACCATCAGCGCATCGTAGCCCATCTCTTCCGCCAGCTGCGAGTAGCGGACGACATCTCGCGTTGCGCCGCTGTTTGTGCCCGCAATGAGCGTGACGCGCCCGTTCACTTTCTCTTTAACAAATTTGAAAATGTCCAGCCGTTCTTGTTCGTTGAAGGCGTACACTTCCCCCGTTGTGCCGCCGGGAACTAGCCCCGCAATTTTGTTCTCAATCAGATATTCAATCAGTTGTTCCAGCGCGGCGTAGTTAATGCTTTCATCCGCGTGAAAGGGGGTGACGATGGGCGCGTAAATTCCTTTAAGTTGCATGTTTTCTCCGATTTGAAAGGTTGTGAAGGTTTAAGGTTGAAGAAGTTTACTTCCCCATAGATAAACGGGCAAGAGCGCGGCGTTAAAAAAAGCGACTCGCGCCGAGAGCCTTAAGCCCTCTAAGCGCGAGTCGCTCGATTGATTTTCTGTGCGTCTCGGAGTGTCTGTGGTAAAAGGTTTTTACTCTACGGGTTGGAGGTCAAAATTCTGCCCGCCAGTAAATCTTCCAACACTTTTTGGGCAAGCCGCAACTTCCCCGGCGTGAGGATGCTCGTATCCACGTCTGTAATGCCCAGCGGCGATTGAATGCTCTGCCCGCCTTGTCCGGCAGCCAGCGAGCTCCACGCTTTTTGAATGGCTTTGACGATGTCGGGGCGAATACTCATAGCCCAGCCGCCCGGGCGCGGCTCTGGCGCGCTTGTGCCAACCATGATGACTCCTTGCGTGCCGACATAGGCGAGGAAGTCATGGTCTGCCAATGTGGGGTAGATGTATAACGCATCCACCTTACGGTCGTTAATTAACACGTTGGCGTAACCGCCATAACGGGCGGGCTTTTCGTCTGCGGGAATCTCCACATAGGTGGGGTATCCAATCTCGCTAAAATAGAAGGTGCGGCATAACCCGCAGTAATATTTTTTTCCGTTGTCAAAAGCATAAAAGGCGCGCTGCGCGTTTGGGTCATCTTTGGGAATGACCATGCCAATGTGATATTCATCCACCAACATGGCGAGGGTGTACCCGGCAAGGAAGGCGGGCAGTTCCACTTGGTCGCTGCTTGCCAACGCGCTGATGTTGCCGCCCGCGCTGATGTTTGGAATATCCACCGCCAAAAATTGAACATTGGGCGCGGAGGCGGCGTAGGTCTGCACGCCAGGGTCTGGCGGCAGCGCAATCACAATTTTTAAGGTCGGGTCGCTTAAATCGGCGGCGGTGAGCGCGTTGCGGACTTGAAAGCGAAAGCCGGAACTTTGCGCCAGCTCATAGACAGTTTTTTGATACAGGTCGGACGTTTGCTTGTCTATATCCGCAGGGAGAACCAAAAGCGCTAACGGTGTGGATAAGGTGGGGATAATGGTGGCGGTTGGGATGGCGGTATGCGTGGGGACGGCTGTGGGCGCGGCAATTTGCGGCGTTGCGGGCGTTCCGCAAGCTGATAGTAATGCGAGTAGCAAGGCGAATAATAAAAAGAATTTCAGGCGCACGGGGGATACTCCAAAAATCAAAATTAACGCTGCCAAGCGGCGGCGGCGAGCAAGAGCCAGCCCGCCACAAAGGCAACGCCGCCCAGCGGGGTGATGTATCCTAGCCGCAGCGGCGTGAACGCCATGACGTATAAACTGCCGGAAAAGAGGAGAATGCCCGCCACGAAGGACCAGCCCGCCCCGTAGAGCGGCGCGGCGCGTTCCGTCCAATAGGTGAGCGCCCAGGCGGTGATCATCAGCGCGAGGGCATGGTACATATTGTATCGGGCGGCTTTTTCCATCCAACCGAGTTGTTGTTCGGTCATCATGCGCGTGGCGGCGTGCGCGGCGAAGGCGCCCATGCCAACGGAGAGCGCGGCGAATAGCGAGCCAAGTACGAAGAAGAGGTTGCTCATAAGTTACCTATATTTAAATCCAATGACGAAGCACAAGGTGGCAAAAAAGAAAATGGCGGGGAAAATTTTTAACGCCGTTTCTTTTGACGTAATCGGTTTGCCCGCTTTGAGAAAAGATAACAGCAGCCCGCCGATTCCGATTAACGCGCCGCCCGCGCCCGCGAGGGCAAACATCGGGTGAGTTTTTGCCTGCGCGGCGGAGAGGAGCGGCAGCAAAAAGATGACCATGCCGGATATGCCGTGCGCCAACGCAATCAGCGCAACACGAATTGAGTTGGCAAAGGGCGCGGCGCGCGAAAGAGTCACCGCTAAAAAGGCGCCGACAGCAAAGAGGAGATACGCGCCGCGCCACGCGGCGGCGTATTGCCAAATTAATCCAAGCGAGAGCGCCAACGGAATGATGGTGGAGATGATTCCCACGGCGGGCGCTTCCAGCGCGTCAAACCCAAGAATGATGAGCAACAGCGCGGAGACGAGCAGCGCGCCAAAGGCGATGGTGTAGGCGGCAATCGGTTCGGCTTCCATGCGGTCTATGCCAATGACAATTTGATAGGCTGCCAAAAGCCCCGCGCCAAAGAGGAGCGTTCTATTTGCGGAAGAAAGTTTCATTAGGGAATAATCAACAACATGGCGAAGGTCATATACATGGAGGCGTATTTGAACAGGCTGAAATTTACGCGCTCGGACGGGCGGAAGACGGTGGTGGCGGCGAGGAAAAACAGCCCCGCGCTAAGCACGAGGATGAGGCGCAGCGTTCCGGCGGTTACGCCAATCCACACGGCGGCGAGTCCCATGGTTAGCGCCGCTACCACGCTGGAAAGCGCAATCGCAAAGCGGGTAAAGGCTTCGCCGTAAGTGGAGGGGAAGGTTGGCACGCCCGCGTTTTGGTAGTCTTCCGCAAATTTCAAGCTGAACGTCAGCGTATGGGTGGGAATCCAAAATAGGACGGCGGCGGCAAGCAGCGCGCCGATGGCGTCTATTTGACCAACGGCAAGGACGCGCCCCGCCAGGATGGGCATGGCGCCGGAAATTCCGCCCCATACAATGCTCCAACAGGTGCGGCGTTTAAGCCAGATGCTGTACACCACCACGTCAAAGAACAGACCGGCAAAGACGACTAATCCGTACAGCCCGTTGAGCAAAACTGCCCAACTTACGCCAAGAATGGAGACAGCCATTCCTAAGTAAAACGCTTCGCGCCGCGTCACTTTTCCGGCGGAGGTGGGGCGCTGGTGCGTGCGTTTCATCTTCGCGTCAATATCTTGGTCCCACCACATATTCAAAATGGTGGAACCAGAAATAGCGAGGAAGAGGCTGGGCAGCATTTGCCCAAAATGCGCCCAATTCACGCCGTTATGCGCGCTGAGGTAACCGGCTACGCCCGTGAGCAGCAGCAGGCTGGTTTGCAGTGATTTAATCAACGGAAAATAAAGTTTAATTTTTTTAAGCAGGGCATTCATAAATTTCCTCTAAGTATAGGTTCGGCATAGGCGGCAAGTATACCTGTATCTGCGTAAAGTAGGGCAGGCTTCAGTCTGCTTACAATGACGAGTTTTATGGGCGCAGCCTCTCTTGACGCGCCGCTCAATTTGATGATAGACTCGCGGCGCTTGTAAAAGCAAATTTTTAAGAAAGGAGCGCGCGACCCATGATACTCAATTCGTTTTCCATTGTTCCTGTTTTCGCCAGCATCGTTGGCGTAAATTCTCATCGCGCGCCCGTATACCGTTAAGTTTTAGTCTTTGCCCCCTTAACGGCTGCGGAGCGCCACGCGCAAACCCGCAGCCGTTTTTTTATTGCCCTTAAGCGGCGATGGGTTTACGCTCATCGTCGCTTTTTGTTTTTGGAGAATGTTCTCATGCTCGCTATACAAACTCAACTCTTTGAATTGCAGGATGTGCGCTTTGGTCCCATAGACCACGAGGCGCATCCCGAAATCGAATCCAAATGGACGCACGATTCCGAATTTATGCGCCTAATGGAATTAAAACCCGCTCGTCCGCTTTCGCCCGCCATGGTCAAAAAACAATATGAAGCCATCGAAAAAGAAATGGAAGAGGAGAAGAACCTTTTCTATTTCACCTTGCGCGCGCGCGAAGATGACCGCCTAATTGGAAAAGCTCTCGTGGAATGGATTGACTGGACGAACGGCAACGGCTTCCTCCGTTTGGGCATTGGCGCAGAATCAGACCGCCGCAAAGGCTATGGCTCGCAAGCGCTGACCATGTTGTTGCGTTATGCCTTTGGCGAATTGAATCTCTACCGCGTCACCGCCGTTGTTCCTGCTTATAACGCGGGCGCGCTGCGCCTCTTCCAAAAATTCGGCTTCGTGGAGGAAGTGCGCCGCCGTCAAGCCTTAAATAGAGACGGGCGCTTTTGGGATATTCTCAGCTTTGGCTTGCTGCAAGAAGAATGGCAAGCTCTGCCTAACGGACGAGGGTAAAGCGATGAAAGACCTCTATCGCGGAACTCTCGTCCGCCTTGCGGCGGCGCAGCCAGAGGAACTGGCTGCGGCATACGCGCATTGGTTCAGAGATACGGAAATTCATCGCCTCGCCGACACCGACCCCGCGCAATTATGGTCCGAAAAATATCTCAAAGAACAACAGGAAAAAGATTCCGAAAAGCCTTCGCCGCGCGCCTACCGTTTTACCTTGCGCGCCTTGGCGGAGGATAAGCTCATTGGCATTACGGGCTTGGTGACGAATGACTTGTGCGAGGACGCCTGGGTTTACATCGTCATTCACGAGCGCGACTATCTGAGCAAAGGCTACGGCACGGACGCCATGCGCCTGATTGTGCAATACGGTTTTTTGGAATTAAACCTGCGCCGCATTACGCTGGGATTACATTCCTATAATGAGCGCGCCCTAAAAACATATCAAAAAGTCGGCTTTCAATTGGAAGGCAGAGTGCGCGGCGAAGGCAGGCGGGACGGCGCGCGCTATGACGGCTTGTACATGGGCATTCTGCGCGAAGAATGGCAGGCGCTGACATGAAAGATATTTACAGCGGCAGCCTTACGCGCCTCGCCGCCGTGGACGCGCAAGAGATGGGCAAAGCCTACGCGGAATGGAATCGCGATTCCGAATTTAAGCGCCTGTTGGATAGCGACGCCGCGCGGCTACATTCCGCCAAAGCGGGCGCTGATTTTTTCAAAAAAATATTGGATGAAGCCCCCGCCTACAATCCGTTTTTCTCCATCCGCGCCTTATCAGACAATCGCCTGCTGGGCGACATTACCCTGGAGGTTCTCCATGCGTGGAATGGCAGGCAAGCCATTGTCGGCATTGCCATCGGTGAACGGGCGGATTGGGGCAAAGGCTACGGCACGGACGCCATGAAAACCCTGCTGCGCTATGCCTTTAATGAGATGAACCTCAACCGCGTCACGCTCAACGTTTTTGAATACAACCCCCGCGCCATTCGCTCCTACGAAAAAGCGGGCTTTACCCACGAAGGGCGCTTGCGCGCCGCGCTGCTACGAGATGGCAAACGCTGGGACTTGCTCTACATGGGCGTCTTGCGCGAGGAATGGCTGGCGTTGAACTCCGCCCGTTAAACCTCCTTGCCGCGCTTTCTTAAAAAGGAAATTTCTATGAAACTTGAATCTACTCCAAAACCAACCGCGCTTCACCCTGCGCTCACGCTGCGTCCCGCCGCATGGCAAGATATTCCCGCAGTGGCGCAGCTCATCTATGACGTATGCGAAGCGGACGGCGATACCACCGTAGCCGTTACTCCCGAAGAATTAAAAAACGAATGGCAGAGCCGAGGCTTTGCCCCCGAACGGGACGCCTTTGTCGTTACCGCTGCGGATGGGCGCGTTGTGGGCTACGAAGACTTTTACAACGTGGACGCGCACACCCACCTCAACGCAGACGGCTACGTTCACCCGCAATTCAAAAACATGGGCGTTGGCACGGCTCTGCTGCGCCGCGCCGAACTTCGGGCGCAGGAAGAAATTCCCCACGCCGCGCCAGACCAGCGGGTCTTCCTCCGCGCCACAACCGACAATCGAGACGAGGTCAGCAAATCTATGTTTGCCTTTGAGGGCTACGCGCCCATTCGCTATCACTGGCGCATGGAAATTACGTTAGATAAAAATCCCGATGAAGCCCCGTTGCCCGCAGGCGTGGAACTGCGCCCATTTATCCGCGCAGAACACGCCCGCGCAGTTTGGGCGGCGGATAATGAAGCCTTCCGCGACCATTGGGGCAGCCATGAAAGCTCGTTTGAAGATTGGGAGCAACGCAAATTTATGGAAAATTTTGACCCCACGTTATGGCTGATTGCATGGCAGGGCAATGAAGTGGCGGGCTATTCGCAAAACCGCTTTCGCATGGGCATTGGCTGGGTTGGCACGCTGGGCGTCCGCCGCCCGTGGCGCAAACACGGGCTAGGATTGGCGCTGCTGACGCGCTCCTTTGGCGAATTTTATCGGCGCGGGATGAAAACCATCGGGCTGGGCGTGGACGCATCCAACCCGACGGGCGCAACGCGCCTCTATCAACGGGCGGGCATGGTCGCCGCCTCTGAATTTGTCATGTTTGAAAAAGAACTGCGCGGCGGAAAAGACGATTCGCATAAGGGCTAGAATCAGAGTAGAATCAAGCCAAAGTAGTTACCCGCTTTGCAATAAGGAGAAACTGTATGAATCTACGCTGTTTGTATTGCCAAACGCCGTTTACGCTCAGCCGCGCCGAAATGCTCAGCGCGCTGGTCTTGATGGATGAAAAGAAACACAGCCATTATGACGCCCATTGCCCGCGTTGCCGCCGCGCCAATTCCATTTCCTTAGACCGCTTGCAATTATTCTACGGACCGAATTGGCGGCAAGACGGCGTTAAAATGAAAGAAGCCGCCGCCGCCGCGCCAGTTGCGCCCGTAGTTGTGCAAAAGCCAGCCGCGCCGATTGTCGCTGAAAAGCCCGCCGCCGCAATAGCCTCGCTCAAAACCGAGCCGCTGCCCAAAGCCACAAAACCTGCCGCCGCGAAGAAAACTTCCACCACCGCAGCCAAGCCCGCCGCCAAGAAGCCCGCCGCCGCAAAAACTTCCACCGCTGCGGCGAAGAAACCCGCCGCCAAGAAAACCCCTGCCACTGCCGCCAAACCAGCGGCGAAGAAACCCGCCGCGAAGAAGACCTCCACAACTGCCGCAAAGAAGAAATGACCTTCCGCGCCGTTTTCTTTGACTTTGGCGGAGTCATCCTCCGCACCGAATTTCAAGCGCCCCGCCAGCAATTGGCGGAGCGTTTTGGTATGGATTATGACCAGCTGGACAAGGCGGTCTTCAATAGCGAATCTGCCAAGCGCGCCTCGTTGGGAGAAATGACCGAAGAGCAACATTGGTTGGAAGTGACGCGGCGACTCAAACTGCCCGCCGCAGAATCTTCCGCTTTTCAAGCCGCATTTTTTGGCGGCGATGTGATAGACCACGCTCTGATGCAATTTATCCGCGAGCTGCGCGGGCGTGGACTTCATACCGGCTTGATTTCTAATGCGTGGAGCGGGTTGCGCGCTTATATGGAAAAAGAAAAAATTCTCGACGCCTTTGAGAGCGTGACAATTTCCTCCGAAGTGGGCGCGACCAAACCCAAGCCAAAGATTTACCACGCCGCGTTGGATGCGGCGCGCGTTTCCGCCGCAGAGTCTATTTTTGTGGATGATTTTTACGAGAATATAGAAGGTTGCGAAAAAGTAGGCATGAAGGGCGTGTTTTTCAAAGACCCGCAAAAGGCGCGCAAAGAGATTGAGCGCGCGCTGGCAAATTTTTGAAGAAAGCCGTTGAATATCAAAAAGACGACTGCCGCGAGGCAGTCGTCTTTTTTTTTGCTGACGCAATTTTTTTATCGTTTCATCGTCCGATATTTGACGCGATGCGGGGTTAAATCTTTTCCAAATTTTTCCATCATCATGGTTTCATAATCCGACCAGTTGCCAATGTACATCTTGGCAACCGAGTCGCCTTCAAAGGCGATGATGTGCGTGCAGATGCGGTCTAAAAACCAGCGGTCATGGCTGACGACCAGCGCCGTTCCCGCAAACTCTTCCAGCGCGTCTTCCAATGCGCGCAGGGTGTTCACGTCTAAATCGTTGGTCGGCTCGTCGAGCAGAATCACATTTGCGCCTTCGGTCAGCGTTTTGGCTAAGTGTACGCGGTTGCGTTCCCCGCCTGATAAAACGCCGACTTTCTTTTGTTGGTCGCTGCCCGCGAAATTAAATGAGGAGCAATATCCGCGCGCGTTGATTTTGCGCTTGCCTAGTTCCAGCGTATCTGCGCCCTGCGAGATTTCTTCATAGACGGTTTTTTCGGGGTTGAGCGTGCGCGACTGGTCCACATAGGCGAGTTTGACCGTCTCCCCAATTTTGACCGCGCCGCTGTCTGGTTGCTCTTGCCCGATAATCATTTTAAGCAGAGTGGTCTTGCCCGCGCCGTTCGGTCCGATGACGCCGACAATGCTGCCGGGTTGAATCTTTGCGCTGAATTCTTCCAGAATTAATTTATCGCCGTAGCTCTTTGTGACTTTGTCAAACTCAAACACCACGTCGCCCAAACGCGGACCGGGCGGGATGTAAATATCCAGCTCTTCGCGGCGCTGCTCCGATTCTTGCGAGAGCAGTTTTTCGTAAGCGCTGACGCGCGCCTGACCTTTTGCCTGCCGCGCTTTTGCGCCCATGCGAATCCATTCCAACTCGCGTTCGAGAGTCTTTTGGCGGCGCGATTCTGCTTTTTCTTCCAGACGAAGGCGCTCTTGTTTTTGCTCTAACCATGAGGAGTAGTTGCCCTTGTAGGGAATGCCGTAGCCTCTGTCTAATTCCAAAATCCAGCCTGCTACATTATCCAGAAAGTAGCGGTCGTGCGTGACGGCGATGACTGTGCCTTTGTATTCGCGCAGGTGATGTTCCAGCCACGCCACAGATTCCGCGTCTAGGTGGTTGGTGGGTTCGTCTAGCAGCAGCACGTCGGGTTCGGTCAGCAGCAGGCGGGTGAGCGCCACGCGGCGTTTTTCTCCGCCCGAACAAACTTGGATGGGCGTATCTCCCGGCGGGCAGCGCAGCGCTTCCATCGCCACTTCGAGATGCGAGTCGAGATTCCATGCGTCATGTTTGTCGAGTTGGTCTTGCAGTTTGGCTTGCTCCGCCACCAGCGCGTCAAAATCCGCGTCTGGTTCGGCAAATTTGGCGTTGACTTCATCGAAGCGCGCCAGCATCTCTACGATGGGCGCAACCGCTTCTTTGACGACTTCAATCACGGTTTTCGATTCGTCCAGTTTTGGCTCTTGTTCGAGCAGCCCGTAGGTGTAGCCTTTGGAGACGGAAATTTCGCCGATGTAGTCTTTATCTACGCCCGCCATGATTCGCAAGAGGGTGGATTTGCCCGCGCCGTTTAAGCCCAGCACGCCAATTTTTGCGCCATAGTAAAAGCCCAGCGAGATGTCGCGCAGAATTTGTTTGTTGGGTGGAACAATGCGCCCCACTTTGTTCATGGAGTAAATTACAAGAGATTCGTTTGCCATAGTGTTTCCAGTGATTAGGGATTAGGGGATTGAGGTCGCGTATTGTATCAGAGATTTTTTTAGCGGTTTTCTCCGCGCCTCTGTGTCTCGGCGGTTCAAGCTCTCGCCAGCCGCCGTGCAATTTTGCGCTAGATGACAAAAGACCTTCCAAGGTTGCTAAAACCTAGAAGGTCTTATTTTTAACGCCTTGTTTTCGTTTTTACTTTTGCAGCGGCGAAGAATCCTCTTGCAATTCTTTGACCAGCCGCGCGCGCGATTCAACTTCTTCCAATTTGAGCGAGGCATATTGCGAGGCTTCTTTCATCAAACGCTCGGCAAGCGCGGCGGGCAGCTCGCTTAACGTTTCCAGCGAGTAGCCCTTCTCGCGTAAATATTCCGCAATGAGGCTTTTTTCCAATTGCGCGTTTTGGTCTTCTGCGGGCGCAATGTCCTTCATCTGTTGGGCGGTCATGGCGTACTCCTTTCTTTGGGAGGGTCGCAAAAAGAAAACGTCCTACTTATATAGTAGGACGTTCCCATTGGAATTACAAGATACAAAACCGTAATTTTATTTTGTTTGTATTTCCACTTCCGCGCTCATGCCCCAGCGCAAACCCTCTTGCTGTTGGTCTAAGGTGATGAAGACCGGGAAGACCACATCTCCGCCAACGGTTTGAGATTGCGGAGCAATGCGGTTTACTTTGCCGTTGATGGTTACGTCTAACGCTTCAAAATAAATGCGGACAGGCTGTTCGGCTTGCACCAGCGGAATGTCTCGCTCGCTTAAATCGGTGGTGACAATTTGCATGTGGGCGGTATCTGCCAGCAACAATAACGCTTGTCCGGCTTGGGCGTATTCGCCCGCTTGCGCTGTTAGGCTGATGATGGTTCCATCAAAAGGCGCGTAGAGCGAGGTTTGGGCAAAGTTGGCGCGGGCTACTTCTAGGCTCGCCTTTTTTTGGTCCCATTCCGCTTGGGCTTGTTGTTTGCGCTCCGGCGGGCGGTCGTGGCGGTAGGGTATCCAATATTGAAATTCCAGTTCGGCGGCTTGTTCCGCCAGTTCGGCTTGATTCACTTGTCCGGCGAGGTCGGGCGCGTAGAGCGTGAGCAACAAGTCTCCGGCTTTGACAGCATCGCCTTCGTGAACAAAAATCTCTTGTATAGGCGCGGAGATGGGCGCGGCAATTTGCGCCTCTTGGGCGGGTTGCGCTTCGGCGGATGCGATGACGATGTTGAGGGGTTGAGTCTCTTGGGGCGCGGGAGTCGCTGCGAGGGTGGGCTGCGCCGCGCCGCTTGATGGCGAGATTCCGCACGCGGCGAGAATCAACGCCAGGGCGGGCAGAATCATCGTCCAGATGTTCTTTTTCATGGCGGCTCGCTATTTCGTTTCAATTTTTACGTTGGCGCTCATGCCCCAGCGTAAATTGGCGGGCTGTTCGTCCAACTCAATGGTGACTTTGAAGACCACGTCGCCGCCAACGGTTTCGGAGATGCGCGCAATGTCTTTGACCTTGCCGCTAAATTCCGCGCCGAGCGCGTCTATATATACGCTGACCGAGTCGCCGGGTTGAATTTTGACCGCGTCTTTTTCGCTTAGGTCTGTGGTTTCAATTTGAAAGCGCGTCAGGTCGCCGAGGACGATGACGATTTGTCCGGGCGTGGCCACTTCGGCGGGCGAGATGTTGAGCTGCGCCACTGTGCCGCTTATGGGCGCAAGCAGCGTGGCTTGCGCCAGCTGCGCTTTGAGTTGTTCTACCGCCGCTTCGGCGCGGGTGACGTCCGTTTTGGCGGCGAGCAGGCGCTCGTTGTCTGTGCCGGTGCGGACGAGGTACGCCACTTGGGTTTGTTCGGTGATGACGGCGGCTTCGGCTTCTTTGATGCGCGCTTCGAGAATGGCGGTATCTAAGGCAATGAGCGTCTGCCCTGCGGTCACTTCGTCCCCTTCGGCAACTTCTACGGTTTTGACCACGCCGGAGAGCGGGAAGGCGAGCTCAATTTTTGTAACGGGAACAACAACGGCGGCGGCGTTGGCTTTTCCGCTGGATGCTGGCGCCGCGCTGTCTATGGCTACGGTGGGCATGGCGGTTGGCGTGGCGTTTGTTCCGCACGCCGAAAGCGCGAGGGCAAGCGCAAGGGCTAAAATGGCAATTGTTTTCTTCATGTATTTTTGCTCCATAAAAAGGCGGATGAGGGTTTCATCCGCTACGTTGATTGTGATGATATTTTACCACGTTGCACAGGTTTTGCACAGGTTTTATTTTGTGTCCTTTACAATCACGCCGTCCTCTAATGTGACCACGCGCTCGGCGTAGCCAATGACGCGCGGGTCGTGCGTGGCAAATACAAAGGTTACGCCGGTTTCTTGGTTGAGGCGTTTCATAATGTCCATCACCTGCTTGCCGTTTTCGGTGTCTAGGTTGGCGGTGGGTTCATCCGCAAGGACGAAGGTTGGGCGAATGGAGAGGGCGCGCGCCACAGCCACGCGCTGCTGTTGCCCGCCGCTGAGTTGGTCGGGGCGATGATGGGCGCGGTCCGCCAGCCCAACGGATTCTAAAACTTCGCTGACGCGGGCTTTGCGTTCGGCGGCGTTCACTCCGTTGAGGAGCAGCGGCATTTCTACGTTTTCGTAGGCGGTTAGCGTGGGGATGAGCGCAAAGAATTGGAAGATGAATCCAATGGAGCCGCGCCGCAGGTCTGCGCGTTGGTTGCGGTTTAGGCGCGTGGCGTTTTTTCCATTAATGAAGACGCTGCCGCTGGTGGGCTGGTCTAGCAACCCAATGAGTTGCAGCAGGGTGGTTTTGCCGGAGCCGGAAGGTCCCACGAGGGCGGTAAATTCGCCGCTTTGTACGCTGAGGTTAACGCCGCGCAGGGCGCGGGTTTCTAACTGTCCAATTTTGAAGACGCGCGTGGCGTCTGTAATTTTTGTAACTTCCATTTTTTCTCCTTTTGATAACGGGCTTTGGAACTTCAACGACAGAGTCGTTGACTCCGCGTTTATCCGCGCAGCGCTTCCACCGGCTCCATGCGGGCGGCGAGGAGGGCGGGGTAGAGCGCGGCGATGAGCGTGACAACGTAAGCGATGACGGTCAAATTGACGGCGTCTTCCAGCGTTAGGTAGGCGTAGATGTAATCTTCCATCAAAATTCCGGTGACGCCCATGTTGCCGATGAAGAATCCATATTGATTAAAGTAAGCTACCAGCCCGACGCCCAGCGCCAGCCCGATGAAAATGCCAAAGGTGGCGATGAGCGCGCCTTCGGCTAGGAACTGCGCCATGACGCTGCGGCTTTTCATTCCAATGGCGGTCAAAATTCCAATTTCGCGGGTGCGTTCAAAGACCGCCATCACCAGCGTATTCGTTACGACTGTGGCGGTAATTCCCAAAACGATGAGATATAAAACCGACATGTAGGCGTTGGCAAAATCTTCCGTGCTAACAATGAGTTCGTTCATCTTCCGCCAGGTGACGAATTGCAGCGTAGTAGATTGCAGCGCCGCGCTTGCCGCTTCGGCTTGCTCGCGGTCTTTTAAGGCGATGAAGATAATGCTGGCGTGGTTTTCCGCGCCGGTGAAGGTTTGCGCTTTGGCGAGCGGCATGAAGATGGTGTTTTCATCGTAGCCGCTGGTGTTGGTGGTGTAAATTCCGCGCACGGTGAAGAGCTGTTCATCCACGCCGCCGTCTGCGGTGTTCACCAGCAGGTTGGCTTTATCTCCGGCGCGCAGGTTGAATTTTTCCGCCAGAGGTTTGCCCACAAGGATTCCCTCGCGGTCGTCTGCGGTGAGGAAGTCGCCGCTGAGCAACCCATTTTTGAAGATTTGACTGGCGGGCGAGTTTGGGTCAATGCCGATGACGCGCGCGCTGTGCGAATCTTTGCCCAGCGAGAGAATTCCACTGGCGAATAAACGCGGCGTGGCGGCGCTGACCTGCGGCATGGCGGAAATTTTTTCCGCCACTGTTTGCGGGTCGGCTATCAAGTCTTCCCATTTGAGGCTGGTTTTGTTTTCGTCATAATTAAGCGGGCGCGCTTGGATGTGTCCGCTTTGAAGCTGGATGGTGTTCTCTATTGCGCCGCGCATTTCGCCTTCCACAACGGACGCCATTAAGAGCAGCAGCGCCACGCCAAAAGAGACCGCCAGCGCCGAAAGGATGGTGCGGCGTTTGTTTCGTCTTAAATCGCGGAACGCCATTTTGAAGAGTTGAGTCATAGGGTATTCTCCCGCAATACGGATTCAACGACTCTGGTCGTTGAAATTCCAAAATCAGAGATTTTGAACTCCGTAAAAAGATTAGACATAATGCAGCGCCTCGGCGGGTTCGCGCCGCGCCGCTTCGCGGGCGGGAATCCATGCCGCCAAGGTGGAAATGATGACCACAGTCGCCATGCGGTTGAGCAGGTGATTCACGCCGAGCGATGGGTACACCTTGCCGTTGATGAGCGCCATGTATTCGGCGACATCCGCGTAACTGGAATAGTCCAGCCCAATTTGACCGAGCGTTAAATTGAGCAGAACGCCCAGCGCCGCACCGGCGAGCGCGCCTGCCGCGCCAAGAAACATGCCTTCTAAAATAAACAGCGCGGCAATTTGACGCGGTTTAAGCCCCATAGCGCCCAGCAGCCCAATCTCTTTGGTGCGTTCGTAAATTGCCATAAGCAGCAGGTTCAAAATTCCAATGCCCGCAATGGCAATGATGATGACTCCAAAGACGTTCATCACCGCGCCTTTGCTGTTGATGGCGCTTTCCAGTTCGGGGTAATTTTCTTTCCAAGATTCCACTTCGTAGCCGGGCAACAGCGGCGCAAGCGCGCGGATGGTTTGGTCTTCTTGTCCCAATTTTTTTAAGTTGATTTGAATCTCCACGCTTTGCCCGTCCAGCCCGTAGAGCGTTTGCGCTTCCGTCAGCGAGATATAGACGGAACTCTTTTCGATGGAAGGCAAGCCAACATCATAAATGCCGATGACGGTCATGCTGCGCTGCCGATTTTGCTTGTGCGCGTCTCCGCCTACGATGGTGATGCGGTCTCCAACGGAGACGTTCATTTGCTCGGCAAGCCCGCGCCCAATGAGAACCGCGTCTTGGTCTGCGCCGTTGAGCCACCTGCCCGCGCTGATGTGCTGCGCGATAAGGCTGATGGGCGCTTCGGCTTCCGGTTCAATGCCGATAATGCCAATCGCAAACGCGCCCTCGCGGCTGGTTGCCAGCCCGCCCGTTTGAATTCTGCGCGTGGCGGAGATGACGTTCGGTTGAGTCAGCGCCGCGTTAATCACAGCGGAATCGTCCGCCAGCGGCAGCAGCGGGTTGTTCTCAAATTTTGCGCGATACCCTGCGGCGTGAATTTGAATATTTCCGCCTAAGACGCGGATGGCGTTGCCGTAAATGGCTTGATTGAATCCATCTATTAGCCCGTCGTAAAAAATCATCAACGCCAGCGAGAGACCCATCGCCGCCATAATGATGACCGTGCGGCGTTTGTGCCGCCAAACATTGCGCCATGCAAGGCGCAGATAAAGTTGCATGGTTATTCCCTTTCTGTCTTGTCGGTAGATAATTTTACGTTTCTTAAGCCATGCTCCATAATAGCAAGCATGTCGTCTATATATTTTTGCGTTTTGGCGGAACGCACCCAGCGTAGTAAATCTTTTTTTTGCATTCCTTCGCTGAGCAGCGAGTTGGTGATGACGTTGCTCCATGTGTCCATGACGTTTGCCGCCATGTCCACATCCACATTCGCGTCAATTTCGCCGTTTTTTTGCGCGCTGCGAATGAGTTCTCGTAGCGCGTCCAGCGTGTTTTTGCGAACGTCCGCAAATATCTGTCCGTAGTACATGCCTTCGGTCAGCAACACGCGCCCCACCGCTTTGACTAATTTTGGGTTGGCGGAGTTAAACTCCATGCCGACTTTAATCATCCAGCGGAAGTAGCCAAACACGCTTTGGCTAGGACTCGGCGGATGTTTGCCTGTAAAAAAATCTTTTTTCTCGCGGGCAAGCGCGTCCAATAGATGTTTGAAGACGTCCATCTTGTCGTCAAAATATTGATAGAAGCTGCCTTTGGAGATTCCGCTGGCGGCAACGATGCGATTGATGGACGCCGCCGCAAAGCCGTATTCGGCAAATTCTTCGATGGCGGCGCGCTCGATGGCGGCGCGTTTTTCCGCCGCAAGGTTGAGAAAGGTGGGTTTGGGCATAAAATGTGACCTCTCGGTCATGTGACCGACTGGTCATATCGTAGCCCGATTGGCGAATCTGTCAAGCGCCCGCGAGATGCGCCGCCCCCTAGAAAGCCGCGCCAAAAAAATGGTAAGATAGAAGCGCATGAAGTCAATTTTGCTTTATGACCTTTCGATGATTGCATTTGTTCAGCCAGCCTGACGGGCGCTTGCGTACCTGTCAGGCTTTTTTTATTTCACTTCAAGGAGAAACTATGCAGACACCCTGGGAGTATCGCTACGCCCACCGCACAAAAAAAATGGGAAGTTCCGTCATTCGGGAATTGCTCAAATTGACCGAACAGCCCGACATCATTTCATTTGCCGGGGGCTTGCCCGCGCCGGAGGTCTTCCCCGTTAAAGAATTTCAAACGGCTTGCAGCGCGGTGTTGGAACATCAAGGCGCGCGCGCTTTGCAATATGGCGCAACCGAGGGTTATTTGCCGCTGCGCGAGATGATAGCCCGTCACAATGCGCGTTATAGCGTGCAAGTCACTTCCGATAATATTATGATAACTTCCGGCTCGCAGCAAGCGCTGGATTTCATCGGCAGGTTGTTTATCAATCGCGGCGATTATGTGGTCGTCGAGTCGCCCACTTATTTGGGCGCGTTACAAGCGTGGAACGCCTACGGCGCGCAGTACATCTCCGTGCCTTCCGATGAGCATGGCATGATAGTGGATAAACTGGAAGAAGCCCTGCGCGTTGGTCCAAAATTTATTTACATTCTGCCAAACTTTCAAAACCCGTCCGGCTCCACGCTGACAATGGAACGCCGCAAACGGCTGATTGTGCTGGCGGACCAATACGGCGTTCCCATTGTGGAAGACGACCCCTACGGACAGTTGCGCTACGAAGGCGAGCATGTTCCCTCTGTGGCAACGCTAGACAGCCGTTACCGCGATGAAAAAGACGGCGTTTATACGGGCAATGTTATTTACCTTAGTACCTTTTCTAAATTGCTGGCGCCCGGTTTACGTTTGGCATGGGTCATTGCCCCGCCAGAGGTGATTCGTAAATTGGTGATGACCAAGCAAGCCGCCGATTTGCACACCTCGTCCTTTAATCAATATGTGGCGCACGAAGTCGCTAAGGGCGGCTTTTTAGATGAACACGTCAAAGTGATTCGCGCCACCTACAAAGAGCGCCGCGATGTGATGTTGGAAATGATGGACGAAATGTTCCCCCAGGAAGTGAAATGGATTAAGCCGGAGGGCGGCATGTTTTTGTGGGGCGTCTTGCCGGAACGCATTGACGCGGCGGAAGTCCTCAAAACGGCGCTGGACCGCAAGGTAGCCTTTGTGCCGGGCGCAGCCTTTCACCCCAACGGCGGCGGAAAAAACACCATGCGTTTAAACTTCTCCTTCTCTTCGCCGGAGGTTATCCGCGAGGGCATTACGCGGCTGGGCGCAACCTTAAAGGAAGCGCTAAAAAAACGTCAATTAGCGTAGAAACGGCGCCTTAAGTTTGCAGAATCAAAACCCGCCTCCAAAAGAGGCGGGTTTCTCTATTCTCTATTCCCTACTCCTCCACATACGGAACATAATCGGCGCGCGCAATGCCTTGAGCAATGGCGGTCTCCGCTACGGCGCGGGCGACGGCGTGATGAACCTTTTTATCTAGCGGGCTGGGAACTAAATCTCCGGGCGGGGTCATCTCCGCAATTACGCGCGCGGCGGCAAGCAACATCTCATGCGTAATGCGCGAGGCGTTGGCGTCCACCGCGCCGCGAAAGATGCCGGGAAAACCCAAAACATTATTGACCGATTTTCCATCGGCGGCAAATGCCGCGCCGCGCGCCAGAGCGACTGCCGGGTCAATTTCTGCGTTGGGGTTGGATAGCGCCAGAATAATTTGCCCCTTGCGAACCATTTCCGGCTTGATGAGATTCGGCGCGCCCGTCGTCGCCACAACGATGTCGCAGGTCGCCATAATTTCTTTAAGGCTGGATTTTCTGCCCCCGTTTTTTTCAAATCGGTCTAGCGCTTCGGCGCTTAAATCCGCGCCATAGACGGGGTTGCCCGTCAGCCGCATGAGCATTTTTGCAATGGCTTGTCCGGCTGCGCCGAGCCCAATTTGCCCAATGACCGCTTGATTGAGGTCTATATGCGCTTCTTTGGCGGCGTTCATCAGCGCGGCGGTGGAGACCACCGCCGTGCCGTGCTGGTCGTCATGCAGCACGGGGATGTCTAGCATGGCTTGCAGGCGTTCTTCAATTTCAAAACAGCGCGGCGCGGAAATATCCTCCAATTGAATGGCGGAAAAGGTTGGCGAAATTGCCGCAACCGCCGCAATGATTTCTTCCGTGTCTTTTGTGTTTAATAAAATGGGAATGCCAGAAAGCCCCACCAGCGTTTCCATGAGCATGGCTTTGCCTTCCATCACGGGCATGCCTGCCAGCGCGCCAATATCTCCCAACCCCAGCACGGCGGTGCCGTCCGTCACAATGGCAACCATGTGGCAGATGCTGGTGTAGAGCCTTGCCTGCGCGGGGTCTTTTGCAATGCGTAAGCAAACTTCCGCTACGCCGGGCGTGTACACGCGCCGCAGGGTCGTTAATGAATCGATGGGGTAGCGCGAACGGATGGCAATCTTCCCCTTTTGGTGTAGTTCCAATACTTCATCGCGCACTTGTAGCACAAGCGTGCCTTCATTGCTCCGCATGGCTTGGAGAATCGATTCGAGTTGAGTCTCATCGTCCGCCGATACGGTAATGTCGCGGGTGACGTGTTGCGAGGTTTCTGTCGCCAGCACAATGCTGCCTGTGCTGCCGCCCGCTTCTGCAATGGCGGTGAGCAGCCTGCCTAACACGCCCTTTTGCTGTAAGTTTCGCACGCGCACAACGCGCGTAATTTTACGTTCCCATGCCATAGTGTCGCTCCTTTTTTTATGTTGCGGTTAATTTTCTCCCCGTGTGGCAATTGTACTACGCAGCCAAAAGCGTGAGCGCGCTCAGCGATCTGATTTTTTGACATTCAAAATCCGCAAATAAATTGGAAGGGTCGTATAGCGCGGCTTGCAGTCCGGCGCGGCGCGCGCCGACAAAATCGGCGAAGTAATTATCGCCAACGTAGAGCGTCTCTGCGGGCGCGGCGTTTGCCAGTTCCAGCGCGCGCGCAAAGATGGCGCGGTCTGGTTTGAAGGCGGAAATTTCTCCGCCTGCCAGCGTAAATTGAAAGTAGGAATCTAAGCCCAGTTCTTTCAACTTTTCGGCGTAAGGTTCTTCGCGGTTGGAGACCATGCCCAGCGCAACGCCCTGAGATTTAAGCGCCGATAAGACGGACGGCGCTTCTGGCGGCACAATTTCTGCGGGGCGATGAAATTCCGCCATGTAAGCGGAAACTTGCGGGGCGAGTTCTTGCGCGGCGGCGGCGGTTAGCCCTAGCGAGACGAGTTTTCTTCTCGAATAGTTTGCCCAAAAATCTTTGGGTTCGGGGCAGCGCCGCGCATCCTCTTGAATTTCAAAGGAGTGGGCAAAGTAGAAGTGCGTCCAACGTTCGGAGCGTTGATAATCTTCTTCGTGAATGGCGAATCCGCTTTGGCGGACGTATTCAACAAACACATCCCCGCCAGTGGGGATGTGTATAAGCAGCGTTCCGTCCAAGTCAAATAAAATTGTTTTTATGCGGGGCATAGGCTATCCTCCAATTTCACTCATAACGCGGTTGAGCGCAATGACGCCATCCGCTAAACCGTGACCCCAGGGCTTTTCCCAAACGCCGTTTAGGATGAGGCGGCGCAGCTCTTCCAGCGAAGCGCCGGCGCGCAAGGGAGTGAGCAAGTCCACTTCTTTTTCGCGCAGCAGGCAGAGGCGCAGTTTGCCATCTGCGGTGAGGCGCGCGCGCGTACACGCGGAGCAGAAGGGATGCGTGACAGAGGAGATGAATCCCAAGTCGCCTTTTGCGCCGTGAATGTGAAAGACTTGCGCTTCGCCGTCCAGCTTGCCCTCGTTGGCGGATTCCAGTTTGCCAAATTCCGATTCAATCGTGGATTGAATTTGTTTCATGGTGATGACTTGGCTGGTTTGCAGGTCGGTTGCGCCGCCAAAGGGCATCATCTCAATGAAGCGCATTTGCCAGCCATGTTCAAGGGTGAGCGCGGCGAGGTCTATTACGTCTTCTTCGTTGTAGCCTTTAACCACTACCGCGTTTAATTTGACGGGCGTGAGTCCGGCTTGTTCGGCGGCGAGAATCCCTGCCCATACGTCTTCTAGCTTTCCCCAGCGCGTGAGGCGCTTAAATTTTTTTGGGTCTAGCGTGTCTATGCTGATGTTGACGCGCTGCAAGCCCGCCTGCGCCAGCGGCTGCGCCAGTTTTTGCAGCAGCATTCCGTTGGTGGTCATGGAAACGGAGCGAATGCCGGGCGTGGAGGAAATTCCGCGCACAATTTCCACAATGTTGGCGCGCACAGTGGGTTCGCCGCCGGTTAAGCGAATTTTGTCAAAGCCTAAACCTGCAAATAGCTGCGCGAAGAGTTGAATTTCGTGGTCTTGCATCAAATCTGCGTTGGGGCGAAAAGTCATATCTTCCGGCATACAGTAAACGCAGCGCAAATTGCAATGGTCGGTTAGGCTAATGCGTAAGTAGTGAATGTTTCGTCCAAAGCGGTCGGTAGCCATAGAATTAAAATTATAACAATATAATATGAAAATGATGATAAGAATTGACGCGGCGCGGGCGCGGCGCTATTATCGTTTTAGCATTTATTCCAAATTTTATTTAGGAGCAATTATGAGTTTTGAATTTATTCTTCGGGTCGTGGGTATGTTTGTATTGGGGATTTCCGGCGGGTACTGGGGTTTTGACCTCTCGCGTTATGCGCCGGATGACGTTGTAAGAACCACGTTGGTCTTTGGTCTAGTGGGCGCGTTGGTGGGTTTGATTCTTACGCCATACTTTACCACCCGCCCGGCGCGGAAGATTCAATCCGCGTTGAGCCGCTTGACGGCGGAGAGTTTGCTCGCCGCCATGACCGGACTCATCATGGGCATGTTAGCCGCCGCGCTGCTGTCCTTTCCGCTTTCTTTGCTGCCCCATCCGCTTGGGCAAATTCTGCCTTTTATCAGCGTTTTAATCTTTTCCTACTTTGGCGTGAATTTATTCGTCGTGCGTCAAGGCGATATGATGGGCTTAGTTAGCGCATTGACAGGACGCGGCGAAAGCGGCGGGGGCGATAGCCCCTCCTCTTCATGGGCGAATTTGACCCGCAACATTTTGCTCGACACCAGCGTCATCATTGACGGGCGCGTCACCGATATTGCGCGGACGGGCTTTTTGCCCGGCACGTTGCTCATTCCGCGCTTTGTGCTAAATGAACTGCAATACATCGCCGACTCGCCGGACGGAATGCGCCGTCAGCGCGGGCGGCGCGGCATGGAGGCGCTGGCGGAACTGCAAAAAATTCCCAATGTCATGGTGCGGATTTCAGACATCAACGTGGAAGGCGTGCGCGAAGTGGACGATAAATTGATTGTCTTGGGTAAACAATTAAAATGCCCCGTTTTGACCAACGACTATAACCTCAACCGCATTGCCGAACTGCAAGGCGTCACCGTGCTAAACATCAACGAGCTGGCGAACGCCGTTAAATCGGTGGTCTTGCCAGGCGAGGCGTTACGCATCAACATTATGCAAGAGGGCAAGGAGCATAGTCAAGGCGTGGGCTACATGGATGATGGCACAATGGTAGTCATTGAAAACGGCAGAGATTACATTGGCGAATATATGGACGTGAACATTACCAAAGTGCTGCAAACCGCCGCCGGTAGAATGATTTTTGGCAGAGTGGACGAGGAACTTGCAAAGAGAAAAAAAGGATAGCCCCGCCTCCTTCAAGAGTTGGAAGTAAAAAGCGCAGCGTCACTCGTTTGGGTGACGCTGCATGTATTTTTCCACAAACCAGCACAGGGCAACCACATTCAAATTTTTGGCGCGGGCAAATACCAGCGCTTCTTTTGCCAGCGCGCTGCCAATGCCGCGCCCTTCCAGCGCGGCGGGAACGCCGGTATGCGTAAAGATGATTTTCCCCGCTTCCAGTTGATAATCTAACACGGCGGTGTGACCGTCTATCACAACTTCAAAGCGGCGTTGCGCTTCGTGATGCGTTACGGTATAGGATGTTTTCATTGCGCCCTTTTTTTGCGCGCCATGACCGCAATATATTCCATGATGATTTTCAACCCGGCGAACACAGTAGATTCAGAGGGGTCTAGCGCGGGCGCAATTTCCACCACGTCTAAACCTGCCAGCGGCAGCGGCTGCATGGATTTTATCAACGTTAAAACATCGCGCGAGGACAAGCCCCCAAATTCTGGAATGCCCGTGCCGGGCGCAATGGCAGGGTCCAGCGCGTCAATATCAAAAGAGATATGAACCGCGTCACATTCCGCGAGGATGTTGAGGACGTTTTGCGCCGTCTGCTTCATGCCGCGCTCGGCGACATCCGCCGCCGTAAAAACGTGAATGCCGCTGTTTTCAATTAAGTCTAATTCCTGCTCCTCCCACGAGCGCAAACCCACCATGCAAATATCGTGCGGCTCAATGCCAAACTCCATGCCGCGCCGCATCACCGAAGCGTGCGAGAGGCGCGAACCGTCAAAGACATCGCACAGGTCGGGGTGCGCGTCCACCCATAAAACGCCCAAGCGTTTACCCGCGTAGCGCAGCCGCTGACCTTGAAAAATGGGAATGGTGACGGAATGGTCGCCGCCTAAAAAGATGGGCGTATTGGGCAGGCTTGCCACGCGCTGATGAAGTTTGACGTAATCGCTTTCGGGGCTATGGATGGGAAAATCGCCCAAATCGCAAATGGTCATAGCCGAGAGGCGCGTGCGGTCTTCGCTGAACGGGGTTAAGTGGCGCGACCAAAAGCGCAGGCGTTCCGGCGCTTGCGCCGCGCCTCTGCGCGCGCTGGCGAGCCCATCATAAGGAATTCCTAAAATCGTAAAGTCGGTTTGCTCTGGCGCAAGGTCGGGGCGATGCAAATCTCCCCATAATTGATGAGTGCCTTCAATCGTCATGGTTGCTTCTCCTTATTTTTTTTGAATCCAATTTGCCGCGCCTTGCCCCGCAACTCTGCCGCTGGCAAAACAGGCAGTCAGCAAATAGCCGCCGGTGGGCGCTTCCCAATCCAACATCTCTCCGGCGCAAAAAACGCCGGGCAGTTTTTTTAACATCAGATGTTCGTCCAATTCTTCCAGCAGAATTCCGCCCGCGCTGCTAATAGCTTCATCCAATGGACGCGGCGCAAGCAGCGGCACGGGCAGGGCTTTGATTCGCGCGGCGAGTTGATTCTCGTCTGCTAGTTCTTCTTTGGAAAGAAATTCATACAAGAGCGCAGTCTTTACGCCTTTTAACTTTAACGTCTTTTCAAGGTGATTTGTCAGCGAGCGCCCGCCGCGCGGCTTGGAAAGTTTTTGCCGCGCCTCTTCCAAACTCAACGCGGGCAGCAGGTCTAAACTCATCACCGCGCCGCCTTGCGCTTCCAGCGCGTCCCGCAGCCGTGAAGAAGCGGCGTAAATTAAACTGCCCTCCACGCCTTCGGGGGTGAGGATGAATTGCCCCTGCTGGTGAAAATCTCCAAAGTTTAGCGCAACAGATTGCACCGCCGCGCCGTTAAATTTGGTTTGGATGTGTTCGCTCCACGCAACGTCAAAGCCGCAATTCGCGGGGCGCAGCGGCGCAACTTCTATTCCCATTTTTGTTAAAGTCTGCGTCCACGCGCCATCGGAGCCAAGCCGCGCCCAACTGCCGCCGCCCAGCGCAATGAGGACAACATCGGCGCGGACGGTGATTTCCCCGTCAGGCGTTTCAAAGATGAGCGGCAGGGAGTCCAAAGTCTCCTGACTTTGGACTCCGTTAACTTCAAATCCGCGCCAGCGATGACGGGGATGAAAATTAACGCCTGCCGCGCCGAGTCTTTTTAGCCATGCGCGCAGCAGCGGGCTGGCTTTCATCTCTGTGGGGAAGACTCTGCCAGACGTGCCGATGAAAGTCTCCACGCCCAGTTCTGCCGCCCATGCGCGAATGGCTTGCGGGGGAAATTGATTCAGCCACGCGCGCACACGCTCCGCCCGTTGTCCGTAGCGCGGAATAAATTCTTCCAATGCTTCGCTGTGAGTCAAGTTCAGCCCGCTTTTGCCCGCCATCAAAAATTTTCTACCGAGCGAGGGCATGGCGTCGTACAGGTTTACGCGGATGCCGCGCGCGGCGAGAACTTCCGCCGCCATTAAGCCCGCCGGTCCACCGCCGATGATTGCCGCTGTTTTTTTCATGCCGTCATTATACGGCATTGACCCGCCTTCTATTTACTCTTACAATGCCGCCCATGAACGTCAATTTTGCCGGTTTTTTTCGCCCCGACCACGACCCGCCACGTTGTACGGAGTCGCCTTACGAAGTTTTGCGATAATTGCGAGTTTTCCCTCACCCTAGCCCTCTCCCGCAGGGAGAGGGGATTCTCCGCGTGATGATGTTTTATGAACCGTAAATTTGATGTTTTATTAGGAGACCAACATGCCTACCCCCATTGTTTCTAAACGCGCCGCCATTTATGCGGACGTGCCAGATGAGAAGTGGAACGACTGGCGCTGGCAACTTAGCCACCGCTTGAATACCGCCGAAGATATTGAAAAGGTGATGCCGCTGACCGACTCGGAGCGCAAGGCGCTGCAAACGCAGGGCATCTTTCGCGTGGACGTGACGCCGTATTTTATTTCGTTGATTGACCCCACAGACCCCAACGACCCCGTCCGCAAGCAGATTATCCCCACTTCGGAGGAGATGAACGCCTTTACCGCCATGATGGAAGATTCGCTGGCGGAAGACCGACATTCCCCCGTCCCCGGGCTGGTTCACCGCTACCCCGACCGCGTGTTGATGTTGGTGACGACTCAATGCGCCTCGTATTGTCGTTATTGCACGCGCTCGCGCATTGTGGGCGACCCGGGACAAACCTTCAACCGCCAGGAGTTTGAGATGCAAATTGAATATCTCAAACGCACGCCGCAAGTGCGCGATGTGCTGCTCTCCGGCGGCGACCCGCTGGTGCTTGCGCCAAAAGTTTTGGAAGAGTTGCTCACGCGGCTGCGCGAAATTCCGCACATTGAAATTATTCGCATTGGCTCGCGTGTGCCGGTCTTTATGCCCATGCGCGTTACGCAGGAATTATGCGACATGCTCGCCAAGTTCCACCCGCTGTGGATGAACATCCACGTCAATCATCCCAACGAAATTTCTTTGGAACTGGCGCAGGCGGCGGATAGACTCACCCGCGCAGGCATTCCGCTGGGCAACCAATCCGTTTTGCTGGCGGGTGTGAACGACTGTGTGCATTTGCAGCGCGAGCTGGTGCAAAAATTAACGCGGATTCGCGTGCGCCCGTATTACCTCTATCAATGTGATTTGGTGGAAGGCGCGGGGCACTTCCGCACGCCGGTTGCCAAAGGCATGGAAATTATGGAAGGCTTGCGCGGACATACCAGCGGGTACGCCGTGCCGCAATACATTGTAGATGCGCCCGGCGGCGGCGGAAAAATTCCCGTTATGCCCAATTACATGCTCAGCGCGTCCGACCATAAGGTCATTGTTCGCAATTACGAAGGCTACGTCACCACCTACGAAGAACCGATGACCTACGCGGCGCACGACCCGAAGACCTGCAAATTCTGTCAGAGCAAACGCCCCGAACCCGGACAAAGCGGGTTAACGGGTCTGTTGGACGGCGAGGATATGTTCATTAAGCCTGAAGGCTTTGACGAGCTGCACAACCGTCACGGGTTGCAACATCGCCTAAAAGACGAAAGCAAGTGGCGCCCGTTGGGCATTGGCGCAGGCGAAGAACTTGCCAAGTAGTTATTAAAATCCTATTCAGTAGAGATGGCGCAAAGCCTGTCGTTGAAGCCAACGCGGACTCTGCGCCATTTTTTTAACGCGGGAATTGGATTCGCGGTTAGAATGACGCAACGGACGGCGCGGATTTTGCCTTAAGCGAGTAGAATCAGCCTGTTGGAAATTAGACTCCCCGCGAGGAGTCTCTTCCACAAGCGCAATTAAGGAGAAACTTATGCAGAAAATTTCAAAACTAAACTTTGTCTTGGCGGCGCTGGCGCTGCTGGTGAGCGCCTGCGCTCCGGCGGCGCCAGCCACGCCTCAGCCGCTGGAAACCGCCAGCCTATTGGATGTGCAATCACAGGTGAATACGTTGGTGGCGCAAACCGTAGAGGCGCAAAATCAAATTGGAACGTTGGTGGCGCAAACCGTAGAGGCGCAAGCCACCGCCACTCCTACGGCGACTTTATTTTCCATTCCTACATTTACTCCCTTTGTGATTGAAACTGCCACGCCGCGTCCTAGCGGCGGCGGCTCTTCCGGCGGGAGCGGTAGCGGCGGCAGCAGCGGCGGTTCTAGCTCGGGCGGCGGACCCGGCTCGCCCAAGTATGATTGCGCGTTGGTCAATCAAAAACCGCGCGATGGAGATTACATCTACAAGCCCGGCGATTCTTTCGACATCAAGTGGACGTTGAAAAACATCGGCACAAAAACCATTCCGGCGGACGCTTTCTTCCACTACATTAGCGGCGTGAATATGTCGCCGACAGCGGGCTATATGATTGGCGTGGATGTGCTGCCCGGCGAGACCATCACCCTTGTGGCGGACGTGGATGTTCCGGCGGTGACGGGCGTGGAGAAGGAACAACTGACGATGCAGTGGGCGCTGGTGGTGAACGGCGATAAAATTTGCAAGCCCTATATTTCCATTTTTGTTCAAAATCGTTAATAGGCAAAACTCATGCGGCGCGCTGGCGTAAAAAGTTTCTTTTGGTTTTTGGTTGCGGCTCTAACTTTGTCTTGCGCCCCAACTTTTCTCACCGCATCTACGCCCGCGCCGCTGCCCACGTTTGACCCGCGCTCGCTGGAAACCGCTATTGTAGAAACGGCGCAGGCGGCGGTGACGCAAACGCAACTGCTGACGACCCCCACGTTGACTTTTACGCCGACCCGCGCGCCGACCAAAACTCTTACGCTCACGCCCACCGTAACATCCAGCCCAACGGCAACCGCCACCAGCACGTTTGTTTTTTTGTTGCCCACGCCCACGCCGCTTGTGTTGGATACGCCCACGAAGGCGGCGGGCGGGGGCGGCAAGTACGCCACGCAGGCGCCGCCGCAGAAAGGCGGCGGCGGTCCGGCTTATTACTGCAAAATTAATTCGCAAAGCCCCGCAAATGGAACTGTGATTCCAAGCGGCACAAACTTCACCGCGCAATGGACTTTGACGAATAACGGTTTATTGTGGGAAATTAACAGCGTAGATTATGTCTTTGTGAGCGGCTCTTTTTTTGCAGACCGCTCCATTTACGATTTACCCGCCAGCGTTGCGCGTTTTGGCAGCGTGACTATTTCTGTGAATATGCGCGCGCCGACCAAGGTTGGCTCTTATGCCACGCGGTGGAGTTTGCAGCGCGGCTATTATTTTTTTTGCTATATGTATCTATCCATTACGGTCATCTAAATTTTCATCTCTTTGGGAAGGTTGTTTTTATGAATCGGCGCAGATTGAAACCCACGCTTTTTTTCCTTTTGATTGGCGCGTTAACGCTCGCCTGCGCGCCTACGTTTGCGCCGGCGTTTACGCCCATTCCCACGCTTGACCCCAACGCGGTATTCACCGCCATTCAAGAAACGGGCGAAGCCGCCGCCGCGCAAACCCAAGCGTTGATTACGCCCTCCGCCACATCCACAGAAACGCCCACGCCCACGCGAACTCCCTCCGAAACGCCTTCGCCAACGGTGACGTTTATTTTTATTTTGAACTCGCCCACGCCGTCCAAAACTCCGCCGCCCGGCGGCGCGCGCACGGCGACTTATTCCTGCAAATTAATTTCCCAGACTCCCGCCGATAATAGCGTCATTGGCGCAGGCACAAACTTTTCCATGCGCTGGCAGGTGCAGAATACCGGCTCGCTGGCTTGGTACGACACAGAGACCGACTATCACTATCTCAGCGGCGCGCAGATGTACGTCCGCGAAGGCTATGATTTGACCAAGTCCATCCCCTCCGGCGAACTAGCCGATATTGTGGTGGATATGGTTGCGCCGCCCAAGCCGGGTAAATATCAAACCGTTTGGACGCTGCAATCTGGCAAGACGGAATTTTGCAAATTAACTTTGACCATCCTCTCGCAGTGAATCAAAAACTCCTCCAATCTTGGAGGAGTTTTTTTTGAATTACGAAACAGGCGGCAGCGGCTCGTTGGGTAGCGCGTCTTCGGGTTTTTTTCTTAGGGTGAAGAACCACACCGTAATGGGAATGGCGATGAAAATTATGGACACGCATAAAAACAGGACGCCCATCGTCACGCCTGCGGTGGGGTCGCTACTGCCCATTACGTCTATTTCTGCGCCCGGCATCATACTGGCGAATACGCTGACGCCGCCGAAGAAACACATAAATAGACCCGGACAGCCGCATAAAACAACGGTTGCGATGGTGGCAATAAGACCTATTTGACGCTTTTCCATAATGTTCTCCTATAAAGTGGATTTGAATTTAGTATACATTTATTTTTATTAAGATACAAGCGGGCGCTTCGTGTAAAATTGAGGCATGGATTTAATTTGAAACGAAACGAGGTAAAAACAAATGTCCGTAAAACACGCAACCCAAGTGGAGGCGAAGACAGTCGCCGCTGGAAAAGATACCACCATTCAAGTTTTAATTTCTTCGCAAGAAGGACCGAACTTTGCCCTGCGAAAATTCTCCATGCTGCCCGGCGGCGGAATGCCCCTGCACACCAACACGGTGGAGCATGAGCAATATGTTCTGCGCGGACGCGCGCGCATTGGCATTAGCGGGCAGGAGTATGAGGTTAAGGCGGGCGATGTGGTCCTCATCCCTGCGGGCGAAAAACATTTTTACGAAAACATTGGCGACGAGCCTTTTGAGTTTTTGTGCATTGTGCCGAATCAAGAAGATAAAATTACGATAATGGATGAAACCAGTTGCTAAACAAACATCCCGCGCCATAAGCGCGGGATTTTTTGTCTAATCTCACTTGCCGCCTATCTATTTTTTTGCGCCGACATCAAAAAAACAGGGAAAGATTTTTCCCCCGCGTCCGTTTCCTTTCGGATGATATAAGCCGTTGTGAACTGGATGTTTTCAAAACCAGATGCTGCGGCTTTTGTTTTTAGCGCGCCGCGCTCAAAGCCTAAATGCGCCTCTCCCGAAGGCTTGGCGTGAAAAGTCCCGTCCTCTTTGTCTAAATCCGCTGCCAGCAAAAAACCGCCCGGCTTTAACAGCGCGTGAAATTTTTGCAAAATATCCGCTGTGTTGGGGATGTGATGGAGAGTCATTAATGAATAGATGAGGTCGAAGCGCTGCGCGGGCAGCGGGGCTACGGTCAAGTCGAGTCTCAAGGGGCGGAAATTTTCCACACCCGAAGCGCGAATCTTCTCCGCCAGCGCTGCCAACATGCCCGTAGAAGTATCCGCGAGGGTGATTTCTCCCAAATCTGCTTGCAGGGCAAAACTCAGCAAGCCCGTTCCGCAGCCATATTCCAAAGCGGACATATTGCGCGAGAGTGGAATTGCTTTGCGAATTGCGTCTGCGGTCATGCGGGCGCGTTCCACTTTTTGCGGGTCGGCGTCCCAATCTTTGGCGCGTTCGTCAAAAAAATTCATACCCAGTTTTCCAGCGTTTCTTTAACTTTGGTCAAAAACCAATCGGCGGATGCGCCATCTAAAATGCGATGGTCGAACACAAAGGAGAGGTAAACCATCGGGCGAATGGCGATGGCGTCATCTATAACCACAACGCGCTTTTGCATTGCGCCGATTCCTAAAATTCCACACTGCGGTTGATTGATGACGGGGAAGGCGAAGAGCGAGCCGCTAATACCGTGATTGGTGAGCGTGAACGTGCCGCCTTTCACTTCGTCGGGCTGCAGTTTTCTCGCCCGCGCGCGATTTGCCAGGTCATTGATGCTGCGCGCCATTGCCAGCAGGGAGAGATTGTCCGCGCCTTTGATGACGGGGACGATGAGTCCATCCTCGCCCAGCGAGGTTGCCATGCCGAGATTGACCGCTTTGTGAATCAGCACGCCTTCATCGCTCCATGAGGAGTTTGCAATGGGGTACGCTTTTAGCCCCGCGACAATTGCCATCATAAAATAAGCGGTGAAGGTGAGATTCACGCCGTCACGCTCAAACGCGGCTTTGTGCGCGGCGCGATGCTTAATGACTTTGGACATATCCGCTTCCATCACGGTTAATACATGCGGCGAAGTGTGTTTTGATTCCACCATGTGCGCGGCGATGGATTTTCGCATGGAGGTGTGTTTGATTAACGTTGCAGGTTGGAGCGTTGAAACGTTGGAACGTTCCAACGTTGGCAGGTTGGACGGTTTGGGGCTTGAATTTTGGACATAGGCTAAAACGTCGTTCTTGGTGATGCGTCCGTTTAAGCCCGTGCCTGTAACCTGCGAAAGATTCACGCCATGCTCCGCCGCGATTTTTGCGACAACGGGGGAGATGAATCCTAAATCGGTTGCAGGTTGGAACGTTGTAACGTTAGTCACTGCCCCACTGGCTACTGGTTCACTGGCTACTGGTTCACTGGCTACTGTCTTACTGGCTACTGGTTCACTGGCTACTGCCCCACTGGCTACTGCCTCCCCTGCTTTTCCAATCACCGCCAGCAAATCGCCCACCTGCGCGGCTTGCCCTTCCTGTGCGATGATTTGCAGAATCACACCCGTTGCGGGCGCGGGGATTTCCGTATCCACCTTATCGGTGTTCACTTCGAGCAGCGGCTCTAATTCGTTAACGCTCTCGCCAACTTGTTTGAGCCATTTTGTTACGGTGACTTCATCCACGCCTTCGCCGAGACGGGGGACGTATACTTTAGTTGCCATGAGTACTCCTGTTTTCAGTTATCGGTATGCAGTGAGCAGTATCCAGTATCCAGTATCCAGTATCCAGTATCCAGTATCCAGTATCCAGTTTAAGAAGTGAAATATTCTGCTTGTTCTTCTTTTACAGAATGAGCGGGCGGGTTGCAAAACAAAGATGATTTTTCTATCATACTTCCGATTAATCTTCCAATTTCGCGGCATTGCTCTACCATTTGAATTGATTTTTCCTTTGAGATATATCCGCAATCCTCTGCCACTTCAACCCAATGTTGTGTTTCATGCTGTTCGCCATCCGAGTCCGTCAGCTTGCTGATGAAGTGTTTTTCATAAGGACGTTTTGCCCACGCCTCTGCCATGTTTGCGCCAACTGAGCGGGAGGAGCGCCGAATCTGGTCAGTGAGCGAATACATCTCTTCTCTTGGAAAAGACTTGGTCATCTCAAAGACTGCTTGCGCCAAAAGCCGCGCTTTTTGATACGCAATCAAATCCCGATGACTCTTCGCATACTTCTTCTCCATCTCTTCACTCCTTTACTGTACTCTGCTCACTGGCTACTGGCTCACTGGCTACTGACCACACTGCTTTACTGGTCACTGACTCACTGGCTACTGATTACTGGCTACTTAAACACTGGATACTGACTTGGGCTAACTTCATTCATCATCTCGTACACTGCGTCAAAAATTGTTTCCGCGTTGGGCTTGCTCCAATAGTCGCCATCGCTGCCGTAAGCCGGGCGGTGCGCCGTTGCCGATAGCGTCTTTGCGGGCGAATCTAAATAAAAATAGCCGCCCTGTTTTTCAATGACTTCGTTCATCATATACGCGGTTGCGCCGCCGGGCACGTCTTCATCCACAAATAGAATGCGGCTGGTCTTTTTAAGCGATTCTAAAATTTTCCCGTGAAGGTCAAACGGCAGCAGCGTTTGAACGTCTATTACTTCCGCGTCAATTTTGGCTTTGCTGAGTTTATCTGCGGCGTCCATCACGATTCGGCAGGACGCGCCGTAAGTGACGATGGTGACGTCCTTGCCCTCGCGCAAAATTTCCGGCACGCCTAGCGGAATGGTCATCTCGCCGATGTTGCTCGGCATTCGTTCTTTAATGCGGTAGCCGTTGAGAACTTCCACCACAATGGCGGGTTCGTCCGCTTTGAGCAGAGTGTTGTAAAAACCAGCGGCGCGGGTCATATCTCGCGGAACAAGCAGATACATGCCGCGCACCAAATTCAAAATGCCCGCCATCGGCGAGCCAGAATGCCATACGCCTTCCAGCCGATGCCCGCGTGTGCGGACGATGACCGGCGCTTTTTGTCCGCCTGCCGTGCGCCAGCGCAGCGTGGCTAAATCATCGCTCATCAACTGCAAACCGTACAGCAAATAATCTAAATATTGAATCTCAGCAATTGGACGCAACCCGCGCATGGCGAGACCAATTGCCTGACCGATAATGGTCGCCTCGCGGATGCCTGTATCTGTTACGCGGTACGCGCCGTATTTTTCTTGCAAATTTTTGAAGCCTTGATTCACATCGCCCAGTTTGCCCACATCCTCGCCAAAGGCAATGAGGCGCGGCTCGCGCGCCAGCGCTGCGTCAAACAGGGCGTTCATAATATCAAAGCCAAAGACTGTTGGCGCGTCTTTGGCGTAAACGGGTTTTACTTCTTCCACGTTGAGCGCCGCGCCTGAATATAAATGCGCGCCGTAACGGTTTAAGTTGAGCGCGTCATCCGCCTGCTTCCATTGAATCAAAATTTGTTTGGAGGGATGCGCTTCATCGCGCAGCAGCCTCAACGCTTCATGCGCCGCGCTGTGGATGTCGCGCCGAGTCAGCGCTGGCAGGTTTGCCAGTCGGTCGCGCAGCAGGCGCAACTCCGCCGCATGTTTGGACGCGGAGGCTATCTCGTCCAGCATATCCATCACCTGCCCGCGTTCCGCGAGAATGGGCGCAAGGTAGGCGTCCCATGCCGTTTTGCGAATTGACTCGACGTGGGCGCGGTCTTCTTCTTCCAGTTTTTTTAGTTCCGCGTCTGTGGCGAGTTTGTTGGTCGTCAGCCAGTCGCGCATTTTTTTTACGCAGTCAAATTCTTCTTCCCACTTTAATCTCTGCGCTGATTTATAGCGCTCATGGCTGCCGCTGGTGCTGTGCCCTTGGGGCTGAGTCAACTCGGTGACATGCACCAGCGCGGGGACGTGATATTCGCGGGCGACTTCGGCGGCGGCTTGGTAGGTTTCTATCAACGCGGCGTAATCCCAGCCGCGCGCGGTGTAGAGGTCGTAGCCGCGAAAACATTTTTCTTCGGGGCAAGGTTCGCGTTGAAATCCGCTTAAGATTGCGCCGATGTTTTCTTTGACCATCTGAAATTGATTAGGAACGGAAATGCCGTAGCCGTCATCATATACGGTGATGATGGCGGGCGCGCGCAACACGCCAATGGCGTTTACGCTTTCCCAAAAATGCCCTTCGGAGGTGGAGGCGTTGCCGATGGTTGCAAAGGTCAATTCGTCTCCATTATGAGAGAAGTCTTGAAATTGCTTTAACTCCTCCGCTTGGCGGTATAAAACGGAGGCATAAGCCAGCCCTACCGCGCGCGGCATTTGCGAAGCGGTGGGAGATACGTCTCCCGCTACGTTGTACATCTCCGTTTGATTTTTCCATGAGCCGTCTGGGCGCAAATTGCGCGAGCTGAAATGCGCGTTCATCTGTCTGCCAGCGGAGGCGGGGTCGTGGCTGTTGTCGGCGTGGGCATAGAGCTGCGCGAAGAATTCCTGCATGGTATTGACCCCCAAATAGAACATCCAGGTTTGGTCGCGGTAGTAGCCGGAACGCCAATCTCCTTTGCGAAAGACGCGCGCAATGGCAAGGTTGGCGAGTTCTTTGCCATCGCCAAAGATGCCAAATTTTGCCTTGCCGCTTAATACTTCGCGCCTGCCAATTAAACTAGCCTGACGCGATTGATACGCGGCGCGATAGTCTTTTAAGATTTCTTCTTTGTTAAATGGAAAAACAAACGAGCCCTTTTTTTGGGGCATAGCTCTCTCCTCAATTGGCGTTGATGGGTGGCATTATAACAAAAGGACTCTGCAAAAGATTATTTTATTTTTTTTCAGGCGGCTAAAAAAATTTGAGCCGCTGAGGCGCAGAGAAATTCCTTGCGTTTTTCTGCGCGCAAAAAAAAGCCCCCAAAAGTTTTTAGGCTTTTGGGGGCTTTTAGAGAGGCGGGTAATTTTATTGCGCGGGAGCGAGCGCCGCCGCGTCTTCTGCGGTTTGCGGCATTCCGTTCATCACCCAGCGGACAAAAACGTCCACAATATCGGCTTTGAGCGCGCGCGTGGGCGGCATAACGCCGATGAGCTCTTCGCCGGGCTTATCGGGGTTCATAATGGCATGTCCCTGAATGACTTGCAGCAGGTAGCTGTTTTCGTCTCCGGCGATGATGTTGTTTTCGGCATGGTCGCCGCTTTGCAGCATTTCTTCATAGCTGGTCATGAGGTAATTATTGTTTTCTTTGCCTGCGCGGTGACAAGAAACGCAGTACCGCTTGGCGATGGGCTGAATGTGCGCGTCATAGGAGGGAACTTCGCCTTCCGCCAGCGGCGGGTAGAGCGGCTTCATCACAGGCGCTTCAAAACGGTCGTCCCATGTGTAGCGCATAAAGAGGGTAATGTAATCTACTTCGCTGCGGGTTAACTCTCCGCCGTAGGTTTTTCCAAAGGGCGGCATTCCCGCGTTGGGGCGTCCGTAGGCAATAACTTCTCCCATCGCCGAGTCGGTGATGGTGTATAGCACGTCTCGGCTGTTGATGGGCGTAATTTCTTTGCCTTCCAAGCCTTCCACGCCTTGAATGACCGCTACCGAGCCGTCATCGCCGTGACATTCCGCGCATTGCACGGAGTATAAATCTTGACCGGCGGAAATTTGGTCCACTAAGGTGGTAGGGACTTCGACTTCGGCGGCGGCGGCTTTGGGGGCAAGCGCCAGCGTTGCGCCGGTGAAGAGCGCCATGCCAAGCGCCGCAAGGACAGTCGTCCAGAGGATGGCGCGGGTGGAAGATTTGAAGACGAAGCTCATCAACGCCAGCAGAATATAAGCGATGAGCGGGATGACAATTCCGGCGATGGCTTGCAGCGTTCCAAGTAATTTAGAGCCGTCTTCGGCGACTGTGGGAACATCCGCTACCAGCGTGAGCAAGACAATGCCCGTCACCATGATGACCATAAACGCGATGGGGAAGGCGCGTTTGCCGTAGTAGCGCGCCGGATTTTTTTCGATGAAAGGCAGCAGCGTCAGCGCGCCAACGGCTACGCCGGGGATGAGTACGGTGGCTATCCATTCAATTTTTCCCAAAAGGGGAATTTGACCGTAGAGCGCCAAAAATTTGAACAGGAAGAGGAAGTACCATTCCGGGCGCGGAATGTAAGAGGTGTCGCTGGGGTCGGCTTTGGGTTCGGGGGCTACGCCCAGGAAGGTTGCCAGTAAGACCAACAAAATAAAAATGCCCAGCGAGACGACCAAGTCTCTAAAAATGCTGTCGGGCCAGAAGCGCTCGCCTTTGACAAGTTGGCGTTCGTAGCGTTCGTGAATTTGTTTTTTTGTTTCTTCGTTCATGGTTGCGCTCTCCGTTAATCTTCTTTAGTCGGAAAATGCGATTCGCCGTGTTTGATGATTAAGAACAGATGCACGCCAATGAGCGCCGCTAAAATGCCCGGTATCATCCAAATGTGCGCCGCAAAGAAACGCTGCAAAGTGAGCGCGCTTAAGTCTTGTCCGCCGCGCAGGGCTTTGAGGGTGAAATCGCCTAAGAAAGGAACTGTGCCTGCAATTTGCGTGCCGACTGTGGTTGCCCAAAAGGATTTTTGATTCCAAGGCAGCAGGTAGCCAGTGAAGCCCATGCCCAGCGTGGTGAGGAACAAGCCAATGCCGATGAGCCACGTCAGCTCGCGGGGATATTTAAAGGAAGCGGTGAAGAACACGCGCAGCATGTGAATGAAGACAATCAACACCATCAGGCTTGCGCCCCAGTGATGAATGCCGCGAATCAGCCAGCCAAAGGCGACGCCTTCCATAATGTATTGCACAGAGTCGTAGGCGTGGTCTGGCGAGGGGGTGTAATACACCGTGAGGAAAATGCCCGTCAGCCCTTGCATGACAAATAAAAACATACTGGCGGAGCCGAGCGTATTCCACCATGTTGTTTTGGGTTCGGGACGGTCCAGCAAATTGACGTAGAGGTCGTTCAGCCCAATGCGTTCGTCCAGCCAAGCGTAAATGTTATTCCACATGGTTTAGCCTTCCTTGAAGAAGATTTCAATTACGCCGTCCGCCGTGATGCGGTGTTCGGGGTAGGTATCCAACTCGCGGGGCGGAGGTCCATCCAGCACTTTGCCGTCTTTGCTAAATTTAGCGTCATGGCAGGGGCAGAGGTAGGCGTTGGCTTCTTCGTTCCAATTGACGGTGCAACCTAAATGCGTGCAGCGGCTGTTGAGAATTTGCAGCTCTTCGGGCTTGTCCGACTTGCGAATGGCGTATCCGCCAAAAGAACTGGCAGTGCGTTCCCATCCGTTCACCTGCACGCGCGTAAACGAGAATGCATACGGCGTGTCGAGCAGCATATCTTCAAATTTTCCAATCGGAATCCAGGCTTCTTTGCCGCCGCCCTGTAACGCGGGGTCAATCAAATAATAAACGGCAGGCAGACCCACGACGGCGCCAATGAACCCGCCGATGATGCCCGTCGTTACCTTAATGAAGTCGCGGCGGGATAGCTCGTTTGAACCAGACATGTATACCTCCTTGGAAGGTGGAATTGCGCTTGCTGGGGTTTTTCATAGATAAAAGAAAAATGATTTATTTTCACAAGCGTTTTGAAGCCGAATTATACGAGCCTATTCCATCTTTTATAAAGGATGTCAGATAATGAAATATCTAGGATGATTGTCACGTTTAGGAAGTGTATATTATTTTGCCGTTTCAAAAACTTGGGAGTAAAATAATCGCCTATATCGTATGAGATTCACAGGGACGATTGCAAGCGAATTATCCTGAATCCAGAATCATAGATGGAGGCATAGATGGGCTTGAAACGAGACGTGAGTCTCTCGACTGGGCTGCGTTACAAGGGTCCGGCGGGATACCTAAACTTTATTTTGCACCGCATTGGCGGGTTGGGCATGGCGACCTTTATCACCGTGCATATCCTCTCCTCGCTCTTGGGCGGCGAAATTGGCGTGTTCTTGAACCGAATTTACGAAAATTGGGTCTTTCAAATTTTCATCTTTTTCTGCGTTCTCTTTCACGCCATCAACGGGTTGCGAATCACCATTTTAGATTTATACCCAAAATTATTGGAACATCAAACCGAAGCCGTGTGGGTACAGTGGGCGTTCTTCCTGCCTATTTTTGGCATGGCGGTCTTTGTGTTAGCCAGCATTGGCGCGGGAGGTTAACATGGCGCAGCGAAAACTTTCCCTTAAACAACGCGGCTTAATGAACTTTGAAGCGCAGATGTGGCTCTTTACGCGCCTCTCTGCCCTTGCTATGTACGCCCTCATCCTCTTTGCGCTCATCGGCGCGCTGGTGATGGGCGCGCGCAATCAGATGAGTTTGGCGGACGTGATGCGCTGGGCGTTTATGCCCAATGTTACGCATGTGCAAAGCGCGCCAGACGTGCCAGACCTTGCCCCTTGGTCTTCCATCTTTTGGAAAGTAACCGCCATTGCGCTGCTGGCTGTCGCTACCGCGCACGGCGTTCACGGCTTGGTTGTCATTGCGGATGATTACATCGCCAGCGCGGGCGGGCGCAAGGTCGCGCGCTTGTTGAGTATTATTTTTATGCTGGGAATGATTGCCGCCGGCGCAATCGTTATCTGGACTTCTTAGGAGTTGTTCATGGCAAACATTCATCAATTTGACGTGGTCGTTATCGGCGCGGGCGGCGCGGGACTCATGGCGGGTCTTTACGCTTCACGCGGCGCAAAAACCGCCGTCATTAGCAAACTGTACCCCACCCGCTCTCACACGGGCGCGGCGCAAGGCGGCATCGCCGCCGCGCTGGGCAACATTGAACAAGACTCTCCCGCCTGGCATTGTTACGACACTGTCAAAGGCTCCGACTATCTTGGCGACCAAGACGCTATCGAATTTATGACCAGCGAAGCGCCGCAAATCGTCTATGAACTGGAACACATGGGACTGCCCTTTGACCGCACGCCGGAAGGACGCATCATTCAGCGCCCCTTTGGCGGACACACCAACAACGAAACCGGCAAACCTGTGCGCCGCGCCTGTCATGCCGCAGACCGCACCGGTCACATGATTTTGCAAACCCTCTACCAGCAATGCGTGAAGAACAACGTCTCGTTTTTTGACGAATACCAAACGCTGGATATTCTTATCGAAAACGGAAAGGCGGCGGGCGTAGTTGCGCTGGAACTTTCCACCGGCGACATTCACATCTTCCACGCCAAATCGGTTGTGCTTGCCACCGGCGGACATGGACGCATTTGGGAGATTACCTCCAACGCTTACGCGCTGACGGGCGATGGAATTGCCATGGCGCTGCGGCGCGGACTCCCTGCCGAAGATATGGAATTCTTCCAATTCCACCCGACGGGCATTTACAAACTCGGCATTCTCATCACCGAAGGCGTGCGCGGCGAAGGCGGCGTCCTCATCAACGGCAAGGGCGAACGCTTTATGCCCAATTACGCCAAAACCGTGAAAGACCTCGCCTCGCGCGATGTGGTCAGCCGCTCTATGTACATGGAGATGCGAGACGGGCGCGGCATTAACGGCTCGAACTATGTCTATTTGGATGTGCGCGCCGAGACGGTGAATAAGTACGCGGCGATTGACGGACGCACCAACCCGGACGGCTCGCCTTATGCGATGACTGGCGACGCCATCCTTAAAAAATTACCCGACATCATTGATTTCTGCCGAACCTATTTGGGCGTGGACCCTGTTACCCAGCCCATCCCCGTTCAACCGACGGCGCATTATGCGATGGGCGGCATCCCCACCAATGTGTATGGCGAAGTCCTCGCTGATAATAAAAACACCGTGCTGCCCGGTCTCTTTGCGGCGGGCGAATGCGCCTGCGTTTCTGTTCATGGCGCAAACCGCTTGGGCTGCAATTCTCTGTTGGATATTGTGGTCTTTGGCAAGCATTCTGGGCTGCGCGCCGCCGAGTACGCCAATGGCGCAGACTTTACCGCTTTGCCCGCAGACGCGGATGGTTTTGCCCGTGACCAGTTTGACCGCATTCGCAATAACAAGGGCGGCGAGACGGTCTTTAAGATTGGGCAGGAAATGAAAAAGGAAATGTTCGATAACATGGGCGTCTTCCGCACGGAAGAGACCATGACGCACGCGCTCGCAAAAATTCAGGAATTGCAGGAACGCGCCAAACACATCAAGTTGAGCGATACGGGCAAAATTTTTAACACCGAACTGCTCAATGCTTGGGAATTGACCAACCTGCTAGACCTTGCGGAAGTGACTACCGCTTCCGCGCTGGCGCGCAAAGAAAGTCGCGGCGGACACGCCCGCGAGGATTTCCCCAAACGCGATGACGTGAATTGGCTTAAGCATACTTTGGCATGGAAAAAAGACGGTAAGGTAAAACTGGATTACAAGTCCGTGAAGATTACCCAATACCAGCCGAAGGAAAGAGTTTATTAGTGAGGTAGCCATGCAAGTAACCTTAAAAATTTTCCGCTATAACCCCGAAACAGATAAGACCTTCCATTACGACTCTTATTCCATTGACGCGGTGGAAACTGACCGCGTGTTGGATGTGTTGGAGCGCGTCAAAGGCGAACAAGACGGCACGCTTACTTTCCGCCGCTCTTGCGCGCATGGCGTTTGCGGTTCAGACGCGCTGCGAATTAACGGGCGCAACATGCTCGCCTGCAAGACGCTCATCAAAGACGTGGGTGAAACTCTCACCGTTGAGCCGATTCTTGGCTTGCCCATCAAAAAAGATTTGATTGTGGATATGGAGCCGTTCTTCAATAACTACAAGAAGATGATGCCATACTTTGTGAGCAGCGCGCCCATCCCCGCGGACGGCAAAGAGCGCTTGCAAAGCCCGGAAGACCGCATCATCTTTGACGAGACTACCAAGTGTATTTTGTGCGCTTGTTGCACTACATCCTGCCCGTCTTATTGGGCAAATGGCGAATATTATGGGCCTGCCGCCATTGTTACCGCGCACCGCTTTATTTTTGACAGCCGTGATGAAGCCGCCGCCCAGCGCCTTCAAATTCTTGCGGAGACGGACGGCGTGGCGCGTTGTCACACTGCTTATAACTGCACCGAAGCCTGCCCGCGTGAAATTAAAGTGACCAAAGCCATTGGCGAAGTGAAGATGGCGATGATGACGGGGAAGGTCTAGAAATAGCCAGTACATTAAGTTGGCAAACGCGCAGCCGCGCCCGCAAGGGCGCGGCTGTTGTTTTAATTCCGCTTTTTGTGTCCGAATTTTATGTTATATTCTAAATGGTCAAATTGCTCGCGTTGAGCAACCCTTTTTTTTCCTTTTTTGCCACTCAATATATGGAAACCATTTCCCGTCAAGTTGTTGAACCAGTAAGCGATGAAACGCTCATCCAGCAGTTTAAGGACGGCGCACCATCCGCCTTTGATGAGTTGTACTTTCGCCATCTGCCGCATGTCTATAAACGGGTTCGCTATGTTGTGCCTGAAACGGACGTGGAGGACGTGACGCAAGAGGTCTTCATCGCCGCGCTGCATTCGCTCAAAGGTTTTCGAGGCGAGTCGCAATTCAGCACTTGGCTGCGTACCTTAACAAATCATAAAGTAGCCGAATTTTATAGAAAGCGAACGCGTAAGCGTGAACCGCAAACCGAAGCGCTTTCTGAGGTCTCTGGACGCGCCATTGGCGAAACCTCCGACAGGCTGGAAGAGCGCATTGTTTTACAAAACGCCCTGCAAAGCCTGCCGGAACGTTACCGTGAAGTGATTCTGATGCGTCTGGCTGAAGACCTGCAGTTTAATGAAATTGCGGAAATAACCCAACAAAATCTCGAAGCGGTTAAATCCCTGTTTCGCAGGGCGCTGACGGCGTTGAGAGACCATTTGAAAGAGACGCCATGAATCAACACAAGCAAAATTCTTTTTCCGCTCAGGACGAACGTTTGGCGGCGTTTAGCGACCAAGCGGCGGCTGGAAAAATTCATCAGGCGGAAGTTGACGCAGGAGAAGACCTGCGAACGCTGGAAGAAACCTTGTTGCGATTGCAAAATGCGTTCCCGTCTGAGTCCATATCCACGGCGACTGTCAAGCAAATGCATGTGCGCTTTAAGGCGCGCGCGCGGCGCGAGGCGCAGCAAGAAAAAAAGCCATTTTGGAAACAGTGGCTTGCGCCTCAACCGAGTTTGCAGTTTGGCGTGATGTTGGCGGCGCTGGTTTTGGCGGCAGGTTGGTTTTTATTCCAGCAGCCGATTGGAACTTCCGGGGCAGCCTCTGGCTCTGCGGAAAATTCCGCCCTTGGGCTGGTAGCCCTTGCTTTTTTGGGCGCGCTGTTTTTCATCGTCTGGATAAGACGAAAAAAATAAGATTATACAAGGCGCGATAATTGTTCCATCCATCTACAAGGAGGCGCAAGACCCTCTGAGTTAATTGACAAAAATATATCATCAATTTATTTTCGTAAAAAGGAGAGAAAATGAAAGCAACCAAAAAGTTTAGTTGGGCGCGAAGTTTATTCGTGCTTATTGCAATTTTATCCATTGCTTCTATGCTGCTTTCGGCGTGCGCGTCTGTTCCCGGTATGGAAGGCGATGCGGGCGGCGGCAAAGACGGCGAGAAGTCTGACGACAAGAAGGACGATGACAAGAAATCTGATGACAAGAAGTCTGACGACAAGAAGGACGATGACAAGAAATCTGACGACAAGAAGTCTGACGACAAGAAATCTGATGACAAGAAGTCTGACGACAAGAAGGACGACGACAAGAAGGACGACGACAAGAAGGACGACGACAAGAAGGACGACGACAAGAAGGACGACGACAAGAAAGACGAAGACAAGAAGGACGAAGATAAGAAAGACGAAGATAAGAAAGACGAGGACACTGGTAGTTCTGGCGACTCCGGCGACTCAGGCGATTCAGGCGACTCTGGCGACTCTGGCGACTCCGGCGATGCTGGCGACGCTGGCACGGGTGACCCTGATAAGCAGAACCCGGATGACGTAGATGTGCGCGGTTCAAAGCAAGACCCGTCTGACCCGTGCTTAGATGAAGGTGAACTCCCCTGCGGACAGGGCGACCACGGCAAGGGTAACCCCGTCAATGGCAGCCTGCACGCAAACTGCCGCGCGGCAGGCGAAGTGGACCCCGTTTGCAAGCCGGAAGATATTCTGCTTCCGCCCCCTCCGGTGGATAATCCTCCCGCCAACCCGCCCGCTGAACCCCCGGTAGTGATTTTGCCGCCCGTTCTTCCTCCTCCCCCCGTTGTCAGCGTTCCCCCTGCTCCCCCGGTGAAGTATGAGAAAAAAGCCGCTGGTTTAGTTCCTAACTGCCCAACGTGGATTCTCTTCCACTCCTTCCGCAGCGGCGATTTAGAAGTCTTCCGCTTGAACAGCGTGGAAGGGCAAGGCGAAGCTCCCATCAACTTGACAAACTCCGCCGCTATGGACTCCCGCCCCAGCCGCTCTACCGATGGCTCCATGGTGGTCTTCCAAAGCAACCGCAATGGCAACGTAGAATTGTACATGACGGACGCGGAAGGCAAAGAGCAAACCCGCCTGACGAACACCAACGCCAACAACATCAACGCGATGATTGGACCTGATAATCAATCGGTCATTTACCAAAGCGACCGCAACGGCAGCTGGGACGTGTACATCTTGAATTTGGAAACAAAAACCGAGACGCGCCTCACCACTGGCTCCGGAGACAACATTAATCCCTTCTGGTCGCCGGATAGCAATTGGATTACCTATCAAAGCAACCGCACCGGCTCGTGGAATGTGTATGTCTTCGACATCTCCAAGGCGACTGAATATCAGGTGACTTCCTTCTCCACCGACGTGCTGTACCCGAGCTGGTCGCCCAACGGCAAACAACTCGCATTCTTTGTGAATTTGCATGGCACGCTTGACCTCTACGTTACTGACATTCAAGGCTCGTCTTACAAGCAAATTTCCCTTGGCGGAGACGCGGGCAACGCGGCTTGGTCGCCTGAAGGCGAGCGCATTGCTTATCAAGTGACTAGCGGCAACAACACCGATATTTACACCTACGACCTGACGAACAACACCGAATACAAATTGACCGAGTACGGCGGCGCGGACTCTGCGCCGGTCTGGAATTGCGGCGGTACAGAAGTGGTCTTCACCTCCACCAGCAGCGGCAACCCCGATATTTACTCCACTTGGTGGCAGGGCGGCAGCCCCATCACGGAATTGACCAACCACCCTTCAACGGATAAATGGTCTGGCTCATCCTCCAAAGAGACTGGCTCTCGCGGCTACTAAACCCTGTAAGCAAAGCGGCGGCGGAAATTTTTCCGCCGCCGCTTTTTTTACTTAATTCACATTATCACCCGCCGCAAAAAGCGGTATCATCAACGCATGAAATCAAATCTTCACGACCAAATTATTAACGAAGTTTTACATCATACCCAAACCGACCCGCACCGCCGCGCTTCGGGGCTTTCAGATTTTATTCTCGGCGCGCAGGATGGATTGGTGAATGTGCTGGGCGTGGCATTGGGCATTGCCGCCGCAACACAGGACGCGCGCGTTGTTCTCGTGGCGGGGCTTGCCACCACCTTTGCAGAATCCATCTCTATGGGCGCGGTGGCTTTCACCACCACTTTGGCAGACGCGGATTTATATCAAAGCGAACGCGAGCGCGAATATCGTCATATTGAAGAAGCGCCGAATTTAGAGATTAAAGAAATCCGCGATATTTATTCGCGCAAAGGACTCAAAGGAAAATTATTGGATAAGGTCGTGGAGACCATCACCGCCAGCCCGGATGTTTGGGTGGCGGTGATGATGGCGGAGGAACATCAACTTGCGCCCATTGACCGAAAAACCGCCTTCCGCGCCGCGTGGATTGTAGGGCTTTCCGCTATTATTGGCTCGCTTGTGCCGGTTATTCCTTTTCTATTTTTTCCCATTGCCGCCAGCATGTGGATTTCCGTCATCGTGACGGCTTTGGTCTTGTTTGCCATTGGCGCGTACAAGGCGCGTGTGACGGTGGGTAAACCGCTTCGCAGCGGGTTGGAGATGATGGTGATTGGAACGTTAAGCGCCTTAGCGGGGTATTTGGTGGGCGTGTTGCTCAAAGTTCCCACCGTGCCGTAACGAATCTAATTTAACTTCAACTTGCGCCAACCATATAACCTAAACGCTTTGCAGTCTCTCCCAATCGTTTAATTTTTCGTCCATTTCTTTTTGAAGCGCTTCATATTGAGAGCCGAGTTTCGCCACTTCGCCCGCGTCTGCGGGCGGGTTTTCTAATTGTGACCCAAGGTTCGCCAGCGTTTTTTCCAGCGCCGCAATTTGATTCTCTACCTCTTGAATTTGCGCCAGCCGCCGTCTTTCCTCTTTCGTTTTTGCGTTGGAGGAGGAGACTTTCGAGGACGCGCGCCCGCTTGGGGAGGGCTGCAGCGCCGCCTGTTGCGCCGCCGCTTTTTCTCGCTCCGCTTTCATTTGTGAATACGTCCCGTTGAACGCGCTCAGCCGCGCGCCTTCCGCGTTAATTTCCCAAATTTGAGTCGCTACCGCGTCCACTAGGTAGCGGTCATGCGTCACCAGCAGAATTGTTCCGGCGTAATCTTCTATGACCGCCTCCAACACTTCTTGCGAGGGAATATCCAGGTGATTGGTCGGTTCGTCTAACAGCAGCAAATTGGTGTCTTGCAGCGCCAATTTTGCCAGCGCCAGCCTGCCGCGCTCGCCGCCGGAAAGCATCTCCACTTTTTTGTATACATCCTCGCCGCTGAACAGGTACTTGCCCAAATAGTCGCGGATTTGACCGGGCAGCCAATGCGGCATAACGCTTTCAATTTCTTTGAGAACGGTCTGCTGCGGGTTGAGTCCTTCGTGGGCTTGAGCAAAATATCCGATGTTAAGACTCGCGCCGAGCGCCACTTCTCCCGCCAGCGGTTGCAGCTGACCGAGAATCGTTTTGAGGAAGGTTGTTTTTCCCGCGCCGTTTGGACCAATGAGCGCGGCGCAATCCTGCCGCCGCAATTCAATATCTGGCGCGTGAAATAAAGGCTTGTCGGCGTAGCCCACTTGCAAACTTTTTGTGCGGATGACTAAATCGCCGGAGCGTTGCCGCGAGCCAAGCCGCAAATGGAGATGCGGCAGCGTTCTTACGGGGGAGCGCAGCGCGCGCACGCGCCGCTCGGCTTCTTCCACGCCAAAGTAGGAGGCGCTCACGCTGACTTCATCCGCGGTTTCGCTCCACTTTTGGTTGAGCGCCGCGTCAAAGCCGACTTGCTCTATGGCTTGCACCAAACGCGAAAGACGTTTTAACTTTCCTTTGGCTTGCAGCGTGTTCTGCCCCGAAATATTTTTTTTGATGTATTCCACTTCCTTAAGAAGTTTTTCTTTTTCGCGCTCAAAAATTTCCTGACGGCGGGCAATGCGTTCTTCGCGCTGTTTTAAGTAAGCGGAGTAATTTCCGCGATACATTTCAAACGCGCCGGGCAGCAACTCCAAAATGAGGTTGGCGGCTTTATCCAAAAAATAGCGGTCATGGCTGACGATGAGCGCCGCGCCTTCCCATTGACTTAAATACCCTTCCAGCCATTCTACGGCGCGAATATCCAGATGATTGGTCGGCTCGTCCAGCAGCAGCACGTCTGGGTTGGAGAGCAGCAGGCGCGCCAAAAAAGCGCGCGTGCGCTGCCCGCCGGAGAGGTGGTCTAGCGCGAGGGAGTAATCTTCTTTGTCAAAGCCCAGCCCGCTTAATACTTGTTTGATGCGCGTCAGATAGGTGTATCCGCCGCGTTGTTCAAATTCATGTTGAAGTTTTCCATATTGTTCAAGGATGTCGGGCTGCGCCGCCATTTGTTCTTCCAGACGGTGCAATTCTTCCTGCCTTTGAATTAAGTCGGCAAAGACGGAATGACACGCGTCCCAGAGCGTGCCTTCCATTTGAAAGTCGGCTTCCTGCGAGAGATACCCTATTCGTAACCCGCGCGCGCGCGAAACCACGCCGGAGGAAGCTTCATCCGCGCCCATGATGATTCTTAAGAGCGTGGTTTTTCCCACGCCATTTGGACCTACCAGCCCAACGCGCGCGCCTTTTTCCACCGCAAAGGTTAAATTGGAAAATAAATCAAATGCGCCAAAAGATTTTGTGAGAGAGGAAATTGAAAGTAAAGACATAAGATACCCAAGACCAGCCAATGAGAAGACTAATTCTAATGTACAATTTCATTTATGCCATTAATTTGGACGGTTGTTTTTTTTCTGTGCGGAATTATCGCGGGGAGATTCTCCGCCTTGTCGCCGAAAATATGGGGCTTCGCCGCGTTGTTCGCGCTGTTTCTGCTCAGCCTGTTTGCCGTTTTACGCGCCCGCGCGCCGTGGGCTGCCCGCCTGCGCCTGTTTTTCTTTGCGCTGCCCGTCTTTTTTTTCCTTGGCGCGGAATGGTTTCAATTCCGCCAGCCAAATTTTGACGACCCATTTTTCATTGCCTTTTACAATGATCGCGCCTATGAAATCCTTGTAACGGGAACGCTCGCCGAGCCGCCCGATGAACGCGACTCCTACACAAACCTCACCTTGCGCGTGGAAGCGCTGGACAGCGGCAGCGGCGATATGCCTGCCAGCGGACTTTTGCTTGCTCGCGTGGAAGCCAACCGCTCCTTTGAATATGGTCAGCGTTTGCGCTTGCGCGGCGCGCTCATTACGCCGCCGGTCAGCGAGGAATTTTCCTTCCGTGATTACCTCGCGGGACAAGGCGTGTACGCCATGATGAAAAACGCCGCCGTCACCACGCTGCCCGGCATGGGCGGCAATCTTTTTTTGCGCGGCGTGTATGCCTTCAAAAGCGCCGCGCTCCGCAACATTTATAAAATCTTTCACGACCCGCAAGCCTCGCTCTTTGCGGGCGTTTTACTCGGCGTAGATAGCGGCTTGACCAGCCGCTTGCAGCAAGCCTTCAAAGACACAGGCACGGCGCACATCATTGCTATTTCCGGTTTTAACATTGCCATCATTGCGGGAATTTTTTACAATTTTTTCAAAACGCTTTTCAAAGAAAAAATGGGCGCGGCGCTTGCTGTGCTAGGCATTTTTTTGTATGCCTTCCTAGTGGGCATGGACGCCGCCGTCTTTCGCGCCGCGTTGATGGGTAGTTTGGGGCTGCTGGCGCGTCAGACGGGCCGGCGCAGTTTTGGGTTAAACGCGCTGGCTCTTTCCGCCGGAGTGATGGCGCTGTTCAACCCGCTTGTGCTTTGGGATATTGGCTTTCAACTTTCTGGGCTTGCTACGCTGGGACTCATCTTATACGCCGAGCCGTTTTCCAATTTCAGCGCCGCGCTATTGGCTAAAATTTTCAAAGGCAACATCAGCGCGTTTACGCGCTTCATCAACGATAACGTAGTTCTCACCTTTGCCGCGCAGCTGGCTACTCTGCCCGTCATGGTGTATCACTTCAAACAATTTTCATTCACCGCCTTCATCGCCAATCCGTTGATTCTTTTTGTGCAGCCCGCAGTCATGTTGCTGGGCGGCAGCGCCGCGCTGCTGAGTTTAATTTTCTTTCCGCTTGGGCAAGCGCTGGCGTGGGTTGCCGAACCCTTTGCCTTTTACACCATTCGCGTTGTGGAGATTTTTTCGCAAATGAAAGCTGGAATTTATTACGTTCCGAATTATTCCTTAGGCTGGACGATTCTGACCTACGCCGCGCTCTTTGGCGTGACGGCGAGTGGGTCGGCGTTGGCGGAGTGGATTCGCGCCCGCCGCGCTGCTCTGCGTGGAATTGCGTTCAGCGCCGCGCTAACCCTGCTGTTTATTTGCTCGGTTGCGTTGTGGCGTTCTATTGCCGCCGCCGCAGACGGACAGTTGCACATCACATTTTTAGATGTTGGCTCGGCAAATGCCGTTTTGATTAAAACGCCAGACGGGCGCAATGTCCTCATCAATGGCGGGGCGCAAGCCTCTCAACTTTCAGACCAGCTTGGCAGAAGACTACCGCCCTTTCGAAAAAAAATTGATTGGTTGGTGGTTGCCTCTGCCGATGAAGATGAAATTGCGGCGCTGCCGCGCGTTTTGCGCTATTACCCGCCGCAAAACGTTTTATGGAGCGGCAACCTGCAAGCTTCGTTTGCCGCGCAGCAATTGGATAAACTCCTCGCCGAGCAGGGCGTTGCGGTCACGCGCGCAGAGGCGGGGCAAAAACTGGATTTGGGGGCAAATGCCGCCCTGCGGGTTTTTGCGGCGGGCGCGCGCGGCGCGGCGCTGCTCATTGAATATAAAAATTTTCGCGCGTGGCTGCCCATCGCTGTGGATGTGAATTTGTCTTCCGCGCCGCCGAGCATTGGCAAAGTGGACGTGGCGCTGCTTGCCGATTCGGGCTATTTGCCTGCTAACCCGCCGGAGGAAATTTTTAATCTCAACCCGCAGTTGATTGTTCTCAGCGTGGGCGCGGGCGATGCGGAGGGACTGCCTGACCCCGTTTTGTTGCAGGCGCTGGAAGGCTACTCGTTGCTGCGAACTGACCGCAACGGTTGGGTTGCGATTACGACAGATGGCGAGACAATGCGCGTGGAATCGGCGCGCGGAAAATAGCATATTAAAAAACTATCATCTTCTTTTGCGAAAGTTCTTATACAATGAATGCGTCTGACTGAAAATGCGCCGGTTATGATGGCGCGCAGTTACGCCGAAGATTTATCCAGAGGAGAAAGTATGCGCTATCCATCCAACATTCCTTCGTCCGAAATTACCCCAAAAGATGTTTACCTTTCGCGGCGAGATTTTATAAAAGCCAGCGGGTTGGTTGCGGGCAGCATGGCGCTTGCCGCTTGCGCGCCGGATGCGCCCGCCACAGAAATCGCCGCCGCGCCGACTTCTTCCGCAACCGATGAATTGGGCGACTTGGTTAATTCTTATGAAGATATTACCAACTATAACAATTACTATGAGTTCACCACCGACAAACAGGGCGTGGCGGGGTTGGCAAAGGATTTTACAACCGCGCCGTGGACGGTAGAGGTGGGCGGCTTGGTTCAAAACCCAAAAACATTTGGAATAGAAGATTTGCTCAAACTCTTCCCCGTTGAAGAGCGCATCTATCGCCTGCGCTGCGTGGAAGCGTGGAGCATGGTCATCCCATGGAACGGCTTTCCGCTGGCGAGTTTGTTGGAAGCGGTTGCGCCCACCTCTGACGCAAAATACGTTCGCTTTGAATCTGTCTATCGCCCGCAGGAAATGCCCGGACAAGACAGCCCGTTTTACCCCTGGCCCTATCAAGAAGGCTTGCGGCTGGATGAGGCAATGAACGATTTGACTTTGCTTGCCACCGGTTTATATGGAGAGATGACCTTGCCGCAAAACGGCGCGCCGCTGCGTTTGGTCGTCCCGTGGAAGTATGGCTTTAAGTCCATTAAATCCATCGTCAAAATTGAGTTGGTTGCCGAGCAGCCCAAAACCTTGTGGAGCGAAATTCAATCCAACGAGTATGGCTTTTACGCCAATGTCAATCCGGCGGTCAATCATCCGCGCTGGTCGCAAGCCAGCGAGCGCCGCATAGGGGAACTCACCCGCCGCCCCACGCTGCCATTCAACGGGTACGCTGAACAGGTCGCCGGTTTATATAAGGACATGGACTTGAGCGTGTATTTCTAAATGAAAAAATATACCCCGCTTCAAATCATCGTTCATCTGTACGCATGGTCGGCTTTGGCGCTGCTGATATGGGATGCGTTCAGCGGGCGGCTTTCTCCCAACCCCATTCAAGATTTTGAGCAGCGCACCGGCAGACACGCCGTGACGCTGCTCGTGCTTTCTCTGGCTTGCACGCCCATGCACACTTTTTTTCGATGGAGCGAGCCGCTCAAACGCCGCCGCGCTTTGGGGCTATATGCGTTGATGTACGCCTCCATTCACGTCCTCATTTTTGTGGATTTAGACTACGGCTTGGCGTGGAGTCTCATTGCTCAGACTGTTTTTGAAAAGCCTTACATTTTGGTCGGCGCGTTGAGCTTCCTGTTGATGATTCCGCTTGGCGTTACATCCTTTGACGTTTGGAAAATTCGCCTTAAAAAAACGTGGAAGCGGATTCATCAAACCGTTTATTTCATCGCCCCGCTGGTGATTCTCCACTTCGCATGGAGCAAAAAGGGCGCGCTCTTTTCTCTTCAAGGCGATGTGCTGCGCCCGTTTTTATATGCTCTTGTCCTTGCGCTGCTACTGCTTGCCCGTACTCCCCTTAAAAAAATAGTCCGCCGGACAAACAGCCCAGCGGACTAACAGACTAGCAGACTAATTTCAAATTACCGCCGTCTCTTCATACACGCCAAAGACTTCTTTCATCACGCCGATAATTTCGCCCAGCGTCGCGTAAGCGTGAACGCATTCCATGATGTAGGGCATGGTGTTCTCTGTGCCTTGACACGCGATTCTCAACTTGTCGAGAGTTTGCCCCACGCGCCCGTTGTCGCGGGTTTTGCGGAGCTCGCTCAGCCGCGCCACCTGACGGTCGTAGCCTTGCGGGTCCATTTCTAAAATGGGAATGGTGACGGGCTTATTTTCTTGATAGGCGTTCACGCCCACAATCCTTCTGACGTTCAAATCAATCTCGCGCTGATAGCGATATGCCGCGTCCGCAATCTCGCCCTGAAAGAATCCCTTTTCGATGGCGGGCAACATGCCGCCCAGTTCTTCAATGCGGCGGAAGTAATCATAGGCTTGCTGTTCAATTTTATCGGTTTGCGCTTCCACAAAGAAGGAGCCGCCCAGCGGGTCTATGGTATTCGTCACGCCGGATTCTTCCGCGATGATTTGCTGAGTCCGCAGGGCAATCGTCACCGCTTCTTCGGAGGGCAGCGCGAGGGCTTCATCCAATGAATTGGTGTGCAGGCTTTGCGTTCCGCCTAGCACGGCAGCCAGCGCTTGAATTGCCACGCGCACCACGTTGATTTGCGGTTGCTGCGCGGTGAGCGAACAGCCCGCCGTTTGGGTGTGAAAGCGCAGCAGCCACGAGCGCGGATTTTTTGCCTTGAAAGTTTCTTTCATCTCCCGCGCCCAAATTCTGCGGGCGGCGCGATACTTTGCAATTTCCTCAAAGAAGTCGTTGTGCGCGTTGAAGAAGAACGAAAGACGCGGGGCAAACTCATCCACGTCCATACCGCGCGCAATGCCCCAGCGCACATATTCCATGCCATCCGCCAGCGTGAAGGCGAGCTCTTGCGCGGCGGTTGAACCCGCCTCGCGGATGTGATAGCCGCTGATGGAAATGGTGTTCCACTGCGGAACTTTCTGCGAGCCGAATTCCATCGTATCCACCACCAGCCGCATGGAAGGTTCGGGCGGGAAGATGAATTCTTTTTGCGCGATGAATTCTTTTAAGATGTCGTTTTGAATTGTGCCGCGCAACTGGTCGGGGCGGACGCCGCGATTTTCGGCGGCGGCAAGGTACATTGCCCAAACAATGGCGGCGGGGGAGTTAATGGTCATGCTGGTGGAGACTTTTTCCAGCGGAATGCCATCCAGTAAAATTTCCATGTCTTTCAAAGAAGAGATAGCCACGCCGCATTTGCCAAACTCGCCCAGCGCTTCGGGTTGGTCGGTGTCGTAGCCCATGAGAGTCGCCAAGTCAAAGGCGATGCTTAAGCCTGTTTGCCCTTGTTCCAATAAATATTTGAAGCGCTGGTTTGTCTCTTCCGCAGAGCCAAAACCGGCGAACATTCTCATCGTCCACAATTTGCTGCGATGCAGAGTGGGATGTACGCCGCGTGTGTAGGGATATTCGCCCGGCAGACCGAGCGACTCGGAGTAATCTTTTTCCGCCACGTCCAGCGGCGTATAAATTCTGTTAATGGGTTCGGAGGATGTGGTCAGAAAGGTCTCGGCGCGTTCGGGCAATTGTTTCAGCGCTTTTTTTAATGAGGTGTCTTCCCACTGACGGAGCGAATCTTGCAAGGCATCGAGTTTGCTCTTATCGTACATGGCGCTCTCCTTTGAAGTTGGTTGCCGCGATTATAAACGAATCGCCCATGAAAAAACGCGGACTCCGCAATTCGGCGGGCTAAAGCCCTGCCTCAGCGCATGGAAGTCGGCTAAAGCCGACTGAAGCGAGTCCGCTTTAGCGGACTTCACATGTACTGAGCAGGCGATTCATCGCCGCTTGCTTGCTGGAAATATCCAGAAGCAAGAACTTCTGGAGTCTGTGTTTTATCTTCTGGTATACTTGCCGCATGTCCCGTTTTGAAATAGATATTGACCCCTGTGACCGCCTCACCGCAGACGCTATCGGCAAGCCCGGTCAGCGCGTGTTTTATCTGCAAGCCTATCAAGAGCAGCGCGTTATCACTGTGATTATCGAAAAGGCGCAACTGCAACAGCTTGCCATTGGCATTGAGCAATTCCTCGCGCAAATTCAACAGCAAGCGCCGGATTTAGCCGAAGCCTCCGTCAATTTTTCCGAAGACGCCATGCGAATTTACCCGCCGGTGGACCCGCTCTTCCGCGCCGGAGAAATTGGGCTGGGCTACGATAAAGAACGCGACCGAGTCGTCATCTTTACCAAAGAACTGCTCACCGAAGACCTTGAACCCGAATCTGCCGCGCAAATTCGTTTTTGGGCAACACGCGCCCAAATGCGTAACCTTGCCCGTTGGAGCATGGACGTGGTCTCGCGCGGAAGACCCATCTGCCCGCAGTGTGGTCAGCCCGAAGAACCGGAAGGTCACTTCTGCCCGAAGAAGAATGGGCATCTTCATTAGTCTTCTAGTCTTCTAGTCGCTAGTCTTCTAGTCGCTAGTCCTCTAGTCGGTTAGTTATCCGTGGATAGCAATCACTCTTCAAAAAAAATAAGAGAAGCCCTTCAATTTGGAACGTATGAATTGAAGGGGCAATTTATGCTGGGCAGCAATTACACCTTTCTAGTGGATGTTCGCTACGAAGACGAAACCCTGCAAGCCGTGTACAAGCCTAGCAAGGGCGAACAACCGCTATGGGATTTTCCCGAAAACACGCTCGCCCTGCGCGAAGTCGCCGCTTATCAATTAAGCGAGGCGCTCGGCTTGGGCATTGTCCCCGTCACCGTTCACCGCGCAGATGGGCATTTTGGACCCGGCTCGCTGCAACAATATATTCACTATGACGTGGAGTATCACTACTTCAACTTCAACGAAGCAGACAAACAAAAATTGCGCCCTATCGCTTTCTTTGACCTGCTCATCAACAACGCCGACAGAAAAGGCAGCCACGTTTTTTTTGAAGAGGATTCGCATCATCTGTACGCCATAGACCACGGCGTTTGTTTTCATGAAGAAGATAAACTCCGCACCGTCATTTGGAATTTTGCAGGCGAATCTCTGCCCGAAGAATTTCTCGCGCCGCTCGCCTCGACGGGCAGTTGGGCAGCGCTCCTCGAAGAATTTCTCGCCCCGCAGGAAATTTCCGCGTTAAAACTTCGGGCGCAGAAAATCCTTGAAAGCGGAAAATTCCCTCCGCCCCCAAAAGACCGCCGCGCCTTTCCCTATCCGCCAATTTAACTTTTCAACGTTCCAACGTTCAAACGTTGAAGCATTCCTTCGGAGACCCCATGCACTATAAACTCGCTTTCATCGGCTTTGGCAATGTCGCCCGCTCGCTTGCAAAACTATTGATGAGAAAAGAAGCCGCCCTCCACGCGCGCGGAATCACGTTTTCGTTTACAGGCATTTCCACCGGCAGGCATGGATTCGCCGTGAACCCCAACGGACTCGATATTCAAAAAGCGCTGCAACTGGTTGAAAGCGGAAAAGATATTTCTGCTTTATCCAGCGCGCCGGTTGCCAGCTCGCTGGATGTTATCCGTCATTCTGCCGCGCAGGTTATGTTTGAAAACTCGCCGGTTAATACCCAAAGCGGGCAGCCCGCGTTGGAACACATCCGCGAGGCGCTGAGCTTGGGAATGCACGCCATCACCGCCAACAAGGGCCCGCTCGTGCATGGCTACCGTGAATTGACCGCGTTGGCAAAAAGCAAGGGCAAGCAGTTCAAATTTGAATCCACTGTGTTGGGCGGCGCGCCCGTTTTTTCCGTTTACCGCGAAGCCTTTCCGCTGGCGGAGTTAACCTCGTTTAGCGGAATTTTCAACGCCACCACCAACGTCATCCTCTCGCGCATGGAAGACGGCGAACTTTATGAGGACGCGGTGCGCTACGCCCAATCTATTGGCTTGGCGGAGACCGACCCCACCAATGATGTGGATGGCTGGGATGCGGCGATTAAAGTCGCCGCGCTCGTCACCGTGTTATGGGATACGCCCCTCACGCCGCAGCAAGTGAACCCAACGGGCATTCGCGGCATTAGCCCGCAAATGATTTCCGCAGCCAAAGCGCAAGGCAAACGTTACAAACTGGTTTGTTCCGCCGCCAAAGACGGCGAAAAAATTTCCGCCAGTGTTTCTCCGCAATTGGTAGATTCATCCTCCCCTCTCTACGGCATGATGAATTCCAGCACGGGCATCACGTTTAGAACCGACGTGATTTTGGATTACTCCATCACGCTTTCTGAAAAGCCGGGCATGAAGGGCGGTCCCGAAGAAACCGCCTACGGCTTGTTCGCCGATTTTGTCACGCTGGCGGAATAACAAAACGCTCCGAGTTTTTGCTCGGAGCGTTTTGTTTTGAGAGACTATACAAAAATTTTTTTTATGACGCGAGAGGTTTATTCTTCTTCCGTGTCAATATGACCGGGTTTTTCCTTGCCCAGTTCTAGCGAGCGCTGATACGCCGCCCAAACTGCCCGCGATACTGCCGTGCGAAAGCCCGCCTTTTCCAAATAATATAGCGCCTCCGCCGAAGTTCCGCCGGGGGATGTGACTTGATTCCGCAGCGTGGCAGGGTGACGCGCCGCGCTTTCGTAATACAACGCCGAACCCTGTATCGTTTTCAAAACCAACTGTTCGGCAATGCGGCGCGGAAACCCCATGTGAACGCCCGCGTCTATTAACGCTTCGGCAAAGAGGAAGACATACGCCGGACCCGAACCGGAGAGCGCGGTTGCCATGTCTAAATAGGATTCGTCCTCTACAAAGACCTCCTCGCCCAACGCGGAAAGAATCGCTTGCGCGCTTTTCTTTTGCGCCTCGCTCACTTCTTTGGAGCAAGCCCACACGGTAATGCCCGCGCCAATTTGTCCGGGCGTGTTGGGCATGGAGCGAATGATGGCTTTGTGTTTTAGCCCCGCGCTAATTTTTTTGATGGACGCGCCCGCCACGATGGATAAAATCAACGCTTCGGCGGGAACTCCCTTAATGCCTTTCATCACTTCGCTTAAGCGCTGCGGTTTAACCGCAAGAATCACTACGTCCGCTTGACGCGCCGCTTCGGCGTTATCGCCGCTGAATTTGATTCCGTATTTTTGGCGTAATTGTTCGCCGCGTTCCGCGCGCGGACCCGCCGCCACAATATTTTTTGGCGCGGCAATTTTTTGGCGCAACAATCCGGCAATCATGGCTTCCGCCATAACGCCGGGTCCGATGATGGCAATTTTTTTATCCATTGTAAATTTTTAAAAAGACGCCAACGCGGCGGCTTTGTCTGTAAAGGTTTCAAAGAAATCTAAAAAGCCAACCATCTCTAAAACTTGACGAACTTCTTCGCGTAAATGGAGCAGCTTGACGCGGGTTTGTTTTCCGCTTGCGCGCGTGGAGTCTATTTTTTTTAAGGAGGACCATTCCTTTTTAGGGTCGTCTGGAATTTCCGCGCCGTTCATCAGCAGTGACAGGCTGTGCAGCGCCACCAAGCCCGCGCTGGAAATATATTTCAGCTCGCTTAAATTCAGCAGCAGGTTGCGCGCGCCATTTTGATAGGCGGCGCGTCCCGCGTCTATTAAGTGAGTATACGTCTGCCCGTCCAATTCGCCGCTGACGGTTAATGTGGCGATTGCGCCGTCTTCTGTGGAAATTTGAATGCTCATGCCATGCTCCTAAATTTTGGTGAATTATACGCCCGCCTTGCGGCGCAGGCGTTCCGCTCGATGGGCGATTTCTGCCCGCCAATGATTGCGAATGTATGCGGGTAGGTCGGCGCGCGTTAGCGCTTCCTCCGCCTGCTGCGTCCATTTTACGGCGGCGGGAATATCGCGGCGTTGATGTTCGTAGTATTTTGCCAGTTCAATATGCGCGTACAAATGTCCGCGCCGCGCCGCTTGCCGCCACCAATGCAAGGCTTGTGAAAGGTCGCCGCGTTTTTTTTGTAAAGATGATAAGCGCTTGACCGCCGCCTCAAAATCTGATTCTGATAAGGCGCTTTCCAATCCGCGTTCAAAGAGACGCGCCGCTTCGTCAAAACGTTTCAAATCTTCAAAGAGTTTGGCGAGGGATATAAAATCCAGCCCGTGTTGAATGCGTCCGTAGGGGTCGTGGAGCGCCGCGCTGATGTGGTTGAGCAGCGCCGCCATTGCCGCCACGTCCATGGCGTTATGATAAAACACGCCGCCCAGCGGGCGCGCGTCTTGCGTGCGAAGATAATCAAAATAGAGCCAAGGGATTTCGTAGCCGGGAACTTCCTCCGAAGCGCGGGTGAAGCGCAGCACATGCTCTTCCAAATATTTCAGCGCGCGCGAGGGCAGCCTGTCGCGCCATAAGCGCCGCGCCAGCGGCAGCAGGTCGAGATGGGCGTAGGTGTGAAAGGGAACGGGAATGTGATGCAGGGCGTAGCGCGCGCGCAGCAGCGGCGCGTCAAAAGATTTTCCGTTAAAGGTGACGAGCGCCTCGCATGGCGCAAGAAATTGTTGCAACGCTTCCAGTAGGGCGGGTTCTTCGGACGGGTCGCGCAGAAAAAATTGGCGCAGCCTAAACTCTCCGTTTTGAAAACGCGCCGCGCCGATGAGAAAAGCGTAAGTTCCCGTGCCGCCTGCCATGCCGGAAGTTTCCGTGTCGAGAAAGGCGAATTGTTCCAGATTGAGCTGCGCGATGCGCGGGTCGTTTGCCCATTCCGCCAACAGCGCCAGCGGCGCAGAACGGGCGGAGAGGGAACTGGCGAGCGGGGCATTTTCTCCGTGCGAGTAGTTTGCAGCGAAAATTTTATCGGCAATAAATGCGTCCCCGCGCGGCGTGGCAAGGTTCTCTCCGCGCACCACAGATTCGATGGCGCGTTCATCCTTTTGCGGTTTTGGCAAATCTGCCGCGCCGACTTTTACGCCCAGCGCTTTGAGTTTTTGAGAGAGCGAGGACATGATGATATTCTGCGGACGTTAAAAGCCAAGCGCCTTTAAATTCTGCGCCTCAGATTTTTTTTCGCCCTGTTTGAGCAGTTCTTTCCAAAAGGTTTCGTCATATCTGCGCGAGCGGATGGGCAGCGGCATGGGAACGCCCCAGCCCAGCAGCAAGACTTCTTCTTTGGGCTGCAAGCGCGATAACATGCCGCGCAGCGCGTCCCTGCCGGAAAGCCCGGAGAGCGCGGCTTGAATATCCAGCTCGTCTCCCAGCCAGCCGCAGATGCGCGTGCCGAGCTGCGACATGACTTCGTCGTAAATTTGCGAGGGACGCTGGTCCACAATCAGCAGGGTGACGTAGTATTTTCTCAGCTCGCGGGCAATAGTGGCAAAGGTGGTCTGCGCCGCCATCTCGCGGTTGAGAATCTTATGCGCTTCTTCCACTACGATAATTAACGGGCGCGGTTCGTCCTTGCCGTGCGACCGAAACGCATTGGTCTTTTGTTCCCACGCCGCGCGGATTTTGCGCGTGAGCAGGTTGGAGACGAGTAAATAATCTAAATCGCTTTCATGCTCGCCAAAGGATAAGACCACATGCTTGCCTGTTTCCAGCGAGTTGATGATTTCCCTCACGCTGTCGGAGGCGGGTTTTTCCATGATGTAAGGCTTGCTAAACAGGCGGCGCAGTTTGTCGTGCAGGGCTTCCGCCGCCATCACGTTTACGCCGTTTTCGTTTGCCCATTTTGCCACGCTGCCTTCGGCGGGGACTTCTTTTGTCTTTCCTCTTTCGTCTTCAATGATGACCGTTTCGCGCGTCATGGCGCGAAAGGCGGAAAACCATCTCTCTTGAAAGCTGTTGTGCAGCGCGTTCAAAATGGTGGGAGTTGTCTCGCGCAGGTTTAACCCGCGCGAGAGCATTTCAATATCAGCCGTGGAAATATCCGCCATGGCAATTTCGAGGTTGAAGTCGGGTTGGTCTTTGCCGCGAATCATCGCCCCCGCGCCCAGCCCAACCACATTGATTTTGGATTTGAATTTGGTCTTCAAGCCGATGACGGGTTTTTTTGTGTCTGAGGCGGTGTCGTCAAAGCCATATTCGTTGTGCATATCCAATACCAGCACGGAGGCTTTGTTGTGATTCATCAGCCCTGCCAGCACAATTCGCGTGAGGAAGGATTTTCCTGTGCCTGTTGCGCCGAAGACTCCCGAAGAGCGCTGCACAAATTTATCCAAATTAATGCAGACGGGATGCCCCTGCTCGCGGGTATAGCCGATGATGAAGTTGCCCTCTGTGTGCGGGTCTCCGAAGATTCCGGCAATGTGTTCGGGCTTTGCCATTTCTACGGGTGTGTGATGCGGCGGCACAGTCTTAACGGGAATGGGCGTTGGGTCTTGCGGGTGTTCCGCCTTCCAAAGTTTGTACTCCGGCGCATCTAAGTCGGGCCCGATGTCTTGCATGAGGGCGGGCAAAATTTCGAGGTGGGTGAACAAGGTTTGTCCGCGCAGCGCTTGCGCCAAATCCGCTGGAAGGCGCGTTTCGATTTGCTCATTCGCAAAACGCGGGTCGGAGGCTTCCAGCCGTAAATCGGTTGCCAGCCCGTAGAAGCGCCAGCCGCCGTTTTCCATCACCACAAAAGCGCCCTCTTGCACTTCCTGCGCGGGGACGGTGAGGCGCGCGTGCAGGAGTTCCTTTAACCCGCCGCTGACAATATACCCAATGGATTTATCTTGATTCATAGTTGCTCCCAAAAGATGAATGGAATGCCCAAGTGTAGCGCTTTCACGCCCTACTTTTGGGTGGGCTTGAATTCGGACAAAAATAGTATAGAATGAATTAATTATCCAACCACAAGCGAGGTTTTCATGCGTCACATTAAAAACTTGTTTCTTGCTTTTCTGGCTGTTATTTTGATTTTTTCATCCATCGGCGGAATGACCGCCCTAGCGGACGATGCGCCGCCTGCTGAAACGCCCGCGCCGGAATTGCCGCCGGTGGAAGCGACTCCGCCCCCAACAACGGAGTCCGCCCCAGCGGTAGAGGAAACTCCCGCGCCGGAAATTGCCGCCGTGTTGGAAGAACTACCCGCCGAGAGCGGCTTGTTGATTTTAGACGAAGCCGGTGACGCTGTTCCGCTGGTCTCTGAACAGGCGGCGGAGATTGCCTCCGGCGGCGACCCGCGCTTTTTTGACAGCCTCAATAATAAGTGGATAGGCTACACCACCACCACTTGCCCGGCGCCGGTTTTGCCCGCCGATTGCCATGTGGTGGCATCTAACCCCATCAGCGAGGCGGTGAGCGCTTTTGCCGCCAACAATGGCAGCGGAGCAATTTATGTGGAGGCTGGAACGTACACCGAAACGGTGACGGTGAACGCAACCCCGAACTTGACCGGCATCATCGGAGATGGCAGCGCCACCACCATCCTTAATGGGCATTTTGGACTCATCCTCAATAATTCCTTTACCCTGCAAGGCTTTACCGTGAGTGAGGGAGTAACGGTGGTTGAACCGAGTCTCGGCGCAATGACAGGCGACTTGCTGACGCTGAGCGATTTGGTTGTTACCAACTCAGCTGGGAGCGGCATTTACATCTCTATGACGGGCGATGTAGCCTTTGAGGATATTCACGCGGACGGCGCGCAAAGTTACGGCATGTTCATCGAATCCGCTCAGAATATTAACGGCGGCGGAGAGAATACTTTTAATCATAATGACAGCGCTGGTCTATATGCCTCTGCTTATAATGACGTCCAACTTTATAACGTCACTGCTTCTAATAACAGTTTGTATGGAATTCTTGTTCCAGCGGTGAGCGGCGATGTGGAGCTTGCAAACATCACTGCCTCTAACAATGGCGATGATGGGCTTGTGGCTAGCGCTTCTGGAAACTTGTATTTGCTGGGCAATAACTTGTTTCAAGATAATCGTTATAACGGCGCGAGCATTTATTCTAATAGGTCCATCTATGCCTATTCAGAATCCATCACTGCTTCGGGGAACGGCTGCGGCGAGTGCTTTGGCGGTTACGGGTTGTACCTCTTATCCAGAGAGGATATTCATCTAACCGGCACAAACCTGTTTTACGGGAATGATTTGGATGGCTTGTCCATGGTGGTGGATGAAAGTTTTGGCAATGTGTACGCCGAGAATATTACTTCCTACGGCAACGGCGTTGGGATTGGCGGCGTAGGGAAGGGCGTTTATGTATACGCCCCAGACGATATAACGATTTCCGGCGTTAATGTTTTTTACGATAACGCCAGCGCGGGCGCTGCGGTTTATGCGTATGGAAATGTCATCTTGGAAAATGTTACCTCGTATAACAACGGCGAGGACGGCGCGTACATCTTCAACCCTGTAAATGTCACCGTGAATTGCGGAAATTTCCATGATAACGGCGTATTTGGTTTGAATGTAACGCTTGGCAGTAGATTGACGCTGAACAGCGTCACCTTCTCTGGCAATGGCGCGGGTGATTTATCTCAGAGCGGCGGCGGGTTGATAGAAGGCACAGCGGATTGTGGCGGCGGGGGCGGCGGTAACGATACCCCTGCCTTCAAACCTTGGCAGGTTTTCCAATCCACTGGCGATGACGTGCAGACGGACTGCGGCATATTTGCGGGCGCAATTCTCATTTTGCCCAATGGCGACAGAGCTGCCTTCTTCTGCGAAATTTCCGGCGCAATTCATGCCAACTCCATTCAAAGCGGCGACTTGCCCGGCGCGTTGCCCAGCGGCGCATTCATCTCCGGTATGAATACGGGCGCGGGGGCAAATGGCGCGCCGATGCCGGTAAATTCTCTTCATGTTGTATCCTTTGTTCTGCCGCAAGATGAAGGCGAATACGCCATTCTTTTCTGGGACGGCTCGCAGTGGCAGGAGCTCGGCAGCACAAATAACGGCGGCGGTTCGCTGGAAGCCTCCGCAAACTTCACTGGCGTCTTTATTCTGGTGAAGAAGTAGCCTCAGTCATTCATGCTACAATTTGAGGGATGACCCGCGCGTCATCTCTCAAATTTGTTAATTTACAATGACGACAAGGATTTTATCTATGAAAAAAGGATTGCTCTTTTTATTTGCCGCCGCCGCGCTGGCGCTTGCCGCCTGCGGAACAAAAGCCACGCCCGCGCCCACTGCGCTTTTTGCGCCTTCGCCTGTTCCTGCCACGCAAACGCCCGACCCTTGCTCCCAAGCCAACCTCCCTGACGAGGTCAAAAAAGTCCACGCGCTCATGCGCGAATTTGACGATTACTCCACGCTGGCATCCAACGTGCCGCAGGCGCAACTCTTGCAAATCATCCCGGACTTGCAGCGTGTGCTGCGAAGCGCGGAAGACCAGACCGTGCCGCCTTGTTTGCAAAAACTCAAAGAGCTGCAATTAGCTCATATGGGGCTGGTGGTGCAAACTTTGGTGCTGTTTATGAACGCGCAGGATAATTCTACTGTGGAGCAGATTAACGCGGGCATTACTCAAGCGCGAGACGTACACTTGCAATATGACGCGGAACGCGCCAAACTGCTCGGCGTGACGCTCCAACCAACTTCTACCGCGCCTGTCGCAGAAACCGCCGCCGCGCCCGTCGTTAAAAACATCGGCTCAAAGCCCATCAATTTACGCGCCGCCCCCAACGCGGATGCCGCCACGCTTGCCACGCTGCCGCCGGAAGCGCTCGCCGTAGCGGTTGGCAAAACCGCCAACAGCGAATGGATTCAAATTCAAATTCCAGATGGCGGCGGAAAAACCGCATGGGTGTACGCCCAGCTCGTCACGCTCTCTGTGCCTGTTTCTCAACTTCCCGTTGTGAGTCAATAATCCCATGCAGCCCCGCAAAGTTAAACTCATCCTCAACCCGATGGCAGACATGGGACGCGCGTGGAAGACCGCCGCTGAATTGCGCCCCATTGCTCAAAGTTTTCCCGGCGCTCTCACATGGAGCGGAACGGTATACCCCACGCACGCCACTGAATTAGCGCGGCAGGCTGCCGAAGAAGGCTGCGACCTTGTAGTGGCAATGGGCGGCGATGGCACCGTGCATGAAGTCATCAATGGACTGATGCAAGCCCCGCCGGAAAAACGCCCGCTCCTTGCCGTAGTGCCTATTGGCTCTGGCAATGATTTTGCCTACTCCATTGGAATCACCGAAAAGCCCGCCCGCGCGCTGGCTCACGCCCTGAAAGCTGAAACTATCTCCCTGTTAGATATTGGCATGATGACGGATTCCTCTGGGCGCGTGGAATATTTTGATAACACGCTCGGCATCGGCTTTGACGCCATCGTCACCATTCGTTCGCATCGCCTGCCCATCGTCAAGGGCTTCCTCATGTACCTCACGGCGGTTATTCAAACTATTTTGCTCAACCACAACCCCGCCGTAATGGACTTGAAAACAGAATCCGAGTCATGGCAAACCACCGCGTTGATGCTAACGCTTTGCAATGGCGCGCGCGAAGGCGGCGGCTTTCTCATTGCCCCCGCCGCCAAAAATGACGATGGCAAACTGGAATACGCCGTCATCCAATCTGTTTCTCGCCCCATGATGTTCCGCCTCGTGCCGGAATTTATCAAAGGCACGCACGCGCGCTTCAAACAAGTTCGCATGGGTTCATTTCAAACGCTGGATTTAAAATCTGACCGCCCGCTCTACATCCACGCGGATGGCGAAATCTTCACCAACTTTGGCAGCGACCTGCGCCAAATTTCCGTCCGCGCCTTGCCGCAAGCCTTGCGAGTCGTCAAGGGGTGATAGAATCGCCTCATGCCGGATTTGCTCTCCACGCTTCGCAAACATGACCTGGGGCATCTTCACATTGTCGCCGGATTTTGGGGATTGGAACTAGAATCTCGCGCCGCCGCCGCTGCCGCAGAAGAACTCGCCGCCGCCATGCTGGATGCGGAATTGACTCGTGAAACTTTGGACGTCCTACCCGCAGCGGCGCGCCCCGCGCTGGACGCGCTGTTGCGCGCAGGCGGCAAAATGGAATGGGCGGCGTTCTCCCGTCAATTTGGAGAAATTAGAGCCATGGGCGAAGCCCGCCGCGACAGAGAACGCCCCTACCTAAAACCTGCCGCCCCCGCAGAAATTCTCTTCTATCGCAGCCTGCTGGAAAAAGATTTTTTTGAAGCCGAAAAAGGCTTGCAAGAATTTGCCTACCTCCCCGAAGATTTAATGCAAGTCATTCAAGAATCGAGCGATGTAGAACCCGCCGCGCCCGCCGCGCAACCGTTGGGGCGGCAAGCCGCCCCGCTCGAAAAATCCCGCGAAAGCCTCGCCGCAGATAACCTCCTCGATGACGCAACCACCTACCTTGCCGCGCTGCGCGTGGGCGAGGACGTCTCTCATTTTTCGCCGCGCTTCCCCGCCTTGCTGGGCGCGGCGGGTTTGTTAAAAGAAAACGCCCTGCAACCCGAAGCCGTTAAAAACTTTTTAGAAGCGCCGCGCCCGCAAGCGCTATCCATGTTGCAAAACGCCTGGCTTGCTTCTGCGTCTTTTAATGAACTTCGTCTTATTCCTTCCATTGTGTGCGAAGGCGAATGGAAAAATCAACCGCAGGTTACGCGCGAATTTTTACTCGCCATCATGGAAGACCTTCCGCCGCAAAAGTGGTGGAGTTTGCCCGCCTTTCTGCGCGACCTTAAATCCAAATTTCCAGATTTTCAACGCCCCGCCGGAGATTACGACTCATGGTTTATCAAACGCGCCGCAGATGGGCAATACTTGCGCGGCTTTGCCTACTGGGACGAGGTGGATGGCGCGCTCGTCAAATATTTTGTGGAGGTCTTGCATTGGCTGGGCAAAGCGGATGTAGCCCGCGCAGAAAACGGCGATGAGCTCGCGGCGTTTCGTCTTGCCGCGCCGCTCGCCGAACTTGCGCCCGTCTCGCGCATTAAACTTGCCTCCAATGGAAAACTGCTCATCCCGCGCGCTTTTTCTCGCGCGGCGCGCTATCAACTGGCGCGTTTTTGCGCGTGGGGCGAAGAAAAAAACGGCGAGTATATTTATTTCATCAACGCGCAATCGCTGCGCCGCGCTAACGCGCAAGGGTTAAAAGCGGAGCAGGCTCTGGCGCTGCTCCTCAAATATGCGGATGGCGGCGCGCCGCCGCCGCTGGCGAAGGCGCTGAAGAATTGGGATGCGGGCGGAGCAAGCGCGAGGGTAGAATCCGTTTCGATAGCGCGAACCGATAGCCCTCAGGTTTTGGACGCGCTGCGAAAATCGAAGGCGGGTAAATTTTTGGGCGAATCGCTCAGCCCGACTGCGGCATTGGTCAAACGCGGAGCCGAATCTAAAATCGCCGAAGCCCTTTTGGAATTGGGCGTGATGGCGGAAATAAAAAACGATGAAGCATGAAGCACAAGGAGAATGGAATGTCTACATTAAGTTGGATAGAGCAGGAAGTGGAAACGCTCAAAACGCAGGGGCTGTATAACAACATCCGCGTAATTGGCTCGCCGCAGGGCGCATGGCTGACGGTGGACGGCAAACGCGCCTTGAATTTTTGCTCGAACAATTACTTGGGGCTGGCGAATCATCCCGCGCTGACGGCGGCGGCAAAAAAGGCAACCGCCGAATTCGGCGTGGGTCCCGGCGCAGTGCGCTCTATTGCGGGGACGATGACCCTGCATGTGGATTTGGAAAAACGCCTTGCGGCTTTCAAAGGCGTAGAGGCTGCCATTACCTTTCAAAGCGGATTCACCGCCAACCTTGCCACCATCCCCGCGCTGGTGGGCAAGGAGGATGTTATCTTTTCTGACAGACTCAACCACGCTTCCATCATTGATGGCTGTCGTCTCTCTGGCGCAAAGATTATCGCTTACGAGCATAATGACCCGCAATCTTTGGAGGAACAGATTAAAGCCAATTTGAGTCAGTTTCGCCGCGCACTCATTGTGACGGACGGCGTGTTTAGCATGGATGGCGATATTGCGCCGCTGCCCGCAATTTATGAGGTGGCAAAGAAATACGATGTGTTATTAATGGTGGATGACGCGCACGGCGAAGGCGTGCTGGGCAAGGGCGGGCGCGGTATTGTGGACCACTTTGGCTTGCATGGCAAAGTGGATGTAGAAGTTGGCACCATGTCTAAAGCCTTTGGCGTGGTGGGCGGCATGGTCGCGGGTAAGGCGGTCATTATAGATTGGCTGCGCCAACGCGGACGCCCCTTCCTCTTTTCTTCCGCCGTCACCGTGCCGGATGCGGCGGCGTGCTTGGCGGCAGTGGACTTGCTGGAAGATTCCACTCAACTGGTGGATAAACTTTGGGAGAACGGCAGATACTTCAAAGCCGAGATGAAAGCGCTGGGCTTTAATACCGGCGTGAGTGAAACGCCCATTACGCCCGTCATGTTGGGCGAGGCGGCTTTGGCGCAGCAGTTTAGCCGCGAGCTGTTCAACGAAGGCGTGTTTGCCATGTCCATTGGCTACCCCACCGTTCCGCAGGGCAAGGCGAGAATCCGCGTGATGATTTCTGCCGCGCATTCCAAAGAGGATTTAGACGCGGGCTTGGCAGCCTTCCAAAAGGTCGGCAAGAAACTGGGAGTTATTTAACTGCAAGACCTTGAGGTGAAGCATGGCGTCTCGTTTTAATACGTTCATTCGTTTTTCTGCTGTGGCGGCGCTGGCGCTGGTCGTCTTTTCCGCCGCTCCGCGCGCGGCGTTGGCGCAGGCGGGCGTTACGCTGCAAGACCCGCGCGCCGAAGTGGATTTTGGCAAGACCATCACGTTTCGCGCGGTGTTGAAATCCACTTTGCCTATTCAGCAGGCGACTCTCTTTTTTAGAAGCGCGCAAGAAACTGTGACGCATGTGGAAACCGTCTTGCCCGCGCAGGATGGCGCGGTGAGTTTTACCTATGACGCTTCGCTGAATCTCATTCCGCCGTTTAGCGAAATAGAGTTTTGGTATCAGGCGACTCTGTCAGACGGTCAAACCTACCCCAGCCAGACTGTGAAATTTTTTTATACCGATAATCGCTTTCCGTGGCGCGAGGCGACTCGCGCCAACATCACCGCGCGCTGGTACGCGCAAGACGATTCCTTTGGCGCTGCGGCGCTGGATGTCGTGGCGGCGAGTATGCTCGCCATGCAAGATTTTATTCCCCTGTCGTTGGATGCGCCCATTTACATCTACGTTTACGCCAATCCATCCGACTTGCAAGCCACGCTTTCATTGGGCGGCGAAGGTTGGGTGGGCGGTCACGCTACGCCGCAAGCGGGCGTGGCGCTGGTCGCCATTCCGCCGAATGCCAACCCCGCCGAAATGCAGACAAAAATTCCCCATGAACTGACGCATATTTTGCTGTATCGTTCTTTGGGAGAAAAATATAAAAACCTGCCGACTTGGTTTTTGGAAGGCATGGCTTCGATGATGGAGCAGTACGCCAACCCGGATTATGCGTATGCGCTCCAATCCGCCGCGCAAAAAGGAACGCTGCTTTCTTTTGGAGATTTATGCAAGAGCTTTCCGCCGGATGCGGGCGGCGCGTATTTGGCTTACGCGCAGTCGCAATCTTTTGTGACGTACATCAGTCGAACGTATGGCGTTTCCGGCTTGTCGCGCTTAATCAACGCCTATGGCGATGGGCTGACTTGCGAGATGGGCGCTACGCGCGCGCTGGGGACGCCGCTCAGTCAAATTGAGTCGCGTTGGCGCGAAGACGCGCTGGGGCAAAATGTGGCGGGCGTGGCGCTGCGGAATCTTTCCCCGTTTTTTTTGTTATTGGCGCTGGCGCTGCTTGTTCCATTATGGGGAACGGTGGATACCTTCATCTTGCGCTATCGGAGAAAACATGCAGCCGCAAAATCCAAATGAAAATCAGCGCGTTCATGTTTGGGTGCAGGGGCGCGTGCAGGGCGTGGGCTTTCGCGCGCATGTGGAATTTTTCGCCGCGCAAAGCGGCGTAAGCGGCTGGGCGCGCAATGTGGGCGCGGATACGGTGGAAGTGGTGGCGGAGGGAACGCCCGCTCAAATTGCGCTGCTGTTAGAAGCCGTGCGGCGCGGTCCGCGCATGGCGCGCGTGGATGATGTGCGCGTGGAGGAAGAACCCGTCAGCGGGCAGTTTGTGGGGTTTGATATTAAACGCAGTATTTGATTAAAACCCAAACATCAAAATTAAGTCATTGATGTTTGTGCCGCTGGCGCCGGGTTGCAGTAAATCATGTAACGGGGAAAAGAAATGATACGAGTCATTGCGCCTTAAAAAATCATCCGCGTACAAACCCAGCGCTTCGGCGCGCGCGGCGCTCTGCCCGTTGGCGGCTGCTCCGGCAGCGCGGGTTGCGCCGTCTTCGCCGTCTGTCGCTATGGAAATAAAGACAACGTTCTCTTCGCCGCGCAACTCACAGGCGGCGGCGAGCGCCGTCTCTTGATTTCTGCCGCCTGCGCCGTCTCCGCGCACGGTGACGGTGGTCTCTCCGCCCGCCAGTAGGCAAAACGGACGCGGCAGTTCCGCTTGTTTCAATTTCTGCGCCAGTCGTTTGCCAACTTCGCGCGCTTCGCCTTTTACGTCCTGTTCCACAATTTCCGCGTAAAAGCCTTCCTGTGCGGCGGCTTCTTTTGCGGCGCGCAGCGCCATGCGATTGCTGGCAAGGATGATATTTTCCACGCGAGAGAAAATGGGGTCGTTTGGTTTGAGCGTTTCGCGCCATTGCAGAGATTCATCCGGCGCGATTTTTTTCGCGTCCTCTATGCGGGTCGGGTCTGGCGCGGTGGGTCCAGAGGCGATAGATTCCAGCGCATCGCCAACCACATCCGAGAGGATGTGGCTCATCACGCGCGCACCGTGAGCGGCTTGAACGACGCCGCCGCCTTTAAGCGCGTCTAAATGCCGCCGCGCAATGTTAATTTGCTCAACATCCGCGCCGCTGGCAAGCAGGCGCGCCGTTAGCGCTTGCAGCGCTTTTAAGGGGATGAGCGGCGCGCTCATCAACGCCGAACCGCCGCCGGAGATGAGGCAGACCAGCAGGTCTTGCGGCGTGAGTTGCGAAAGAAATTTTTGCGCGGCGCGTCCGGCTTGCAGGCTGCCTTCTCCGGGGATGGGATGATTTCCGAGGACGAGCTGCGCGTTCTGCGGGTAGGGAGCGGCGTGTTTCGCCACAATCAACATCTCTGCAGGTTGAGTTGATTCCGCCAGCGCGGTCATCATCGCCGGGCTGGCTTTTCCCAACCCCAAGGCAAAGACGCGCCGCGCCGCAGGCAGTGGATGTCGGGCAAGGTAGCCGCGCAGCGCTTCATCGGCGCGGGCGGCGTTGAAGGCGGCGGCGAGAACGCGCCGCATGGATTCTCCGCGCGGGTGGGCGCGTAAGGTGAAAGAATCAAATTGGCTGGCGGTAAACATGCGGCAAGTATAATAGAGCCTGCGCGTTGATTATTTTTGAGTGTGGCTAAAACATCATCTTTGTTGGCGATAGAGGAGACAACATGAGCCTTTCCATTCCCGCTGGGGAAGTTCGATTTTTTTGCGGCAGTTCCAACCGCCCATTGGCGGAGAAGATAACCGCGCAGTTGGGCGTGCCGCTGGAAGACACGCATATCTCGCGTTTTAGCAACGACAATTTATATATTCAATTGGGCGCAAGCGTGCGCTATCGCCGCGTGTATATTGTTCAATCGCTTTCGCAGCCGGTGAATGATTATCTGATGGAATTGTTGATGATGTTGGATATTGCCCGCAGCGCGGCGGCTTCGGAAGTTCACGCCATTATTCCCTACTATTCTTTTGGACGCTCCGATAAAAAGGACGCGCCGCGCATTTCCATTACGGCGCGTTTAGTAGCGGATTTGTTAAAGACCGCCGGAGCCACTCATGTAATGAGCATTATGTTCCACTCGCCGCAAGTGCATGGCTTTTTTGGAATCCCTACCGACCCGATGAGCAGCCGCGCCGTGTTTAAGGAATATCTTGCCTCGTGCAATTTAGAAGGCGCAATTATCGTCTCGCCGGATATGGGTCAGGCAAAGTCGGCGGCGCGTTTTGCAAAAACGCTCAACTTGCCGGTGGCGGCGGGCAACAAGGAGCGCGTTTCAGATAACAAAGTGGTCATTCGCGGGTTGGTGGGGAGTCAGGTGCGCGGGCATAAACGCGCCGTCATTTATGATGATGAGATAGCCACCGGCGGCTCTATTATGGAATTGAGCCGCGTATTGATAGACGAAGGCGTGGAGGAGATTCTTGTGATGTGTACACATGGAGTCTTTACGCAAGGCGCGGTGGCGCGTCTGGCGGCTGTTCCGCAAATTTCACAAATTATCACAACGGATACCGTGTACATTCCGCCGGAGATGGAACACCCCAAATTAAAAGTTCTTTCTGTGGCGGGCGTATTTGCCGAAGCGATTCGACATAACGCCAACCGTGAGTCGCTCAGCGATTTGTTTGTATACGGAGAATAACAATGGAAATTTTTGTTCGCCGCGCAACCGCCGCCGACCAATCGGACTGGCTGCACATGCGAAAGGCGTTATGGAATTATCATCCCGAAGAAGAACTTGCCGCAGAACAAGCCCTTATGCTTGCCAACCCCAAAAACGCGGTTTTTCTTGTATTTGTAGATGGAGCCATTGCCGGAATGTTAGAGGCGAGTCTGCGCGATTACGGCGAAGGTTGCCATAGCAGTCCAGTAGGATACATTGAAGGCTGGTTTGTGTACGATTACTTTCGCGGCAAGGGCGCGGCGGGCGCCTTGGTCTCCGCCGCCGAAGATTGGGCGCGCGGGCAAGGCTGTGCGGAGATGGCGTCTGACACCTGGCTGGGGAACGACGTCAGCGTCCGCGCGCATAACAAACTTGGCTATCAAGAAGTGGAGCGGCTCATTCATTTTGCCAAACGGCTGTATTCATAAATCAGATTAACTTAACTGCGCCATTAAATCTTCCAAATTTTTCGCGCTCAATTCTTCCAGCGGCGGGCGAATGTTCCAGCGCGGAAAATTGTACAGCCGATGCAGCGCGGTTTTTAGCGTGGGCGGAAAAGGCGGGTAGGCTTCTAAAATATGGCGGATGCGCGTCACCTCGGCTTGGGCTGCGGCGGGGTCGCCGCCCGCCTGAAAGACATCCCACACTTCGCGCAACCCCATAGAGATGAGATTGGCGGGCGCGGTAATCGCTCCCTGCGCGCCATGTAGCAGCGCGTGATGCAACATGGAATCCGTTCCGTTTAAGACCAACAAGTCGGAGTTAAACCTCGCGCCCAACGCGGCGGCGAATGATTCGTCGTGGGAGGAATCTTTTATCCCCGCAAATTGATTCGGAAAAGCATCTTTGAGCCGCGCCAATAAATCCAACGAAAAACCCACGCCCGCCAGCGCGGGGAAGTGATAACCGAGCAAACTTCCGCCCGTTGGCACAGCCTTGCGAATCACTTCGCTAAACCACGCAAACAGCCCGTCCTCGCCCGCCTTGCGAAAGTAATACGGCGGCAGCGTAACAACGCCGTCATAGCCCAAATCAAACGCCAATTTGGTCAGGTCTATCGTTTCAGAAAGGCTGGGCGTCCCCGTGCCAGCCAGCAAGCGAAAATTGGGCAGTTGATGGCGGTACGCGCGCGCAGAGCGCAGCAGCGCCTCGCGCTCTTTGGGCGAGAAGGAGGGACCTTCGCCGGTTGTGCCAAACAGCAGCGCGCCATGACATCCGCGTTCCGCAAAAAAACGCAGCAACGCGGGCAAAGATTCCAAGTCTAATTTATCGCCGCGCAACGGGGTGACGGCGGCGGCATAAACGCCCGCCAGAGGGTGCAGAGTTGCCATAATCATTTCCCTTCAAAATTACGCATTAAATTGCAATAGGAACTATTTGCAATTCTGTTTATTGCAAACTATAATCCACAAAGCTCCATCCCGTGAGAGCTAGGAGAGGCGTTTTTGGAAACACGAAACATTGCATCATCAGACTCAAACTCTGAAAGCAATTCTACCCCGCGTCAGCAAATCCAAGCCGGTTCTACTCTGGCAAACCGTTATAACATTCAGGATGTTATCGGCGTTGGCGGCATGGGGTCGGTGTATCGCGCCCGTGACTTGCATTTTCCCAATGTCGTTAAATTAGTCGCCGTCAAAGAGATGATTAATACCGCGCCAGACCCGCTGGTGCGTCAGACCATTGTGCAAAACTTTGAGCGCGAAGCCAACATGCTCGCCACGCTCAACCACCCCGCCATTCCGCGTATTTACGACTACTTTACCTACGATGACCGCTCTTATCTGGTTTTGGAATTTGTGCATGGCAAGGACCTTGAAACCATCATCAATGATTCCGCCGGATTTTTGCCCGAAGACCAAGTGATTAGCTGGGCGGTTCAACTATGTGATGTGCTGGCTTACTTGCACGCGCATAAACCCGACCCCATTATCTTTCGCGATATGAAACCCTCCAATGTGATGATTAATCACAACGGAGACGTGGTGCTGGTGGATTTTGGCATCGCCAAGACCTTTCAAAGCGGGCAAAAGGGAACGATGATTGGCACAGAGGGCTATTCCCCGCCGGAACAATATCGCGGCGAAGCCACCCCGCTGGCGGATGTGTACGCGCTCGGCGCGACTCTCCATCACGCGCTGACGCGGCGCGACCCGCGCCTTGAACCGCCCTTCTCTTTTGCAGAACGTCCGGCGCGGCGCATTAACTCCGCCCTGTCTATGGAAGTGGAAGCGGTCATCTCCACCGCCTTGCAGTACAACCCAACGGAGCGTTTCCCTTCCGCGCTGGCGATGAAAGACGCGCTGATGAACGTGGCGCGCAAAACCGGCGCCTTATCCAAAATTACCTCCGCTTTGCCTGCGGCTGCGAGCGGCGCCAGCATTAAGCCTTTGTGGACATTCAAATGCGAGGACGAGATTCGCGGCGCGCCGACCATCAATCAGGGCGTGTTGTACATCGGCTGTTACGACAATAACTTGTACGCGCTGGACGCCGCCGAGGGAAAATTTCAATGGAAGTACGCTGCCGATGGCGGCATTGTCTCGCGCCCGCTGGTCTTTGATGGAAACATTGCCTTTGGGTCAAGCGATAAGCGCTTGCATCTCATTAGCCAGCGCACCGGAAAATTAGTGTGGACATACTACACCGAAGGCGCGGTTTATTCTTCGCCTGCTTTATCTGAGGGGCATCTCTTCTTTGGCTCAGATGACGGCGACTTGCACGCCGTCAATGTTAGCAGCGGACGCCCCATTTGGAAACACGCCACCGGCGCCCCCGTTCATTCCTCCCCGCTGGTGCTGAACAATTTAATCTATTTTGGCAACGAAGCAGGCATGGTCTCCGCAGTGGATTTTCGCGGCGCAATGAAGTGGCGCTTTCAAGCCAAACGCGCCGTTACTTCCTCGCCCATCGCGCGCGGGCAGGCAATTTACCTTGCCTCATTGGATAGTCACCTCTACGCCTTAGACGCGAGCAACGGCTGGGCAATTTGGAAATTTAGGCTGGGAAAAGGCTCGCTGGCTTCGCCCTGCATTGCGGATGACTTTATTTTTGTTGGCGCGGCGGATGGTTTTCTTTACTGCGTGGATATTCGCACCGCCAAAGAGATTTGGCGTTTCCGCGCCGAAAATCAAATTAGCGGGTCGCCAAGCGCTTATAAAGATTCGCTTTACTTTGGTTCGGTAGATGGCAGCATGTATTGTTTAGAGTACCGCACCGGGCGCTTGCGCTGGAAATTTGAGACACAGGGCGCCATCATTGGTAGTCCGGTAGTTTTTGACGATATTTTATATTTTGGCTCAACAGACCATCTGGTCTATGCGTTGTTTGCCTAAAAGGAGCTCATGTGGCTGATTTTTTCAAAAAACTCTTTGGTAAAAAAGAACAAAAGGTAGAGCCAGCGAAGCGCTTGGCAAACGAATCTGCCACAACGGCTCCGCTTTCCGATTTGCAGATTAACGCTATTCTTAGTAATCAAAATTCGCGTTATGAAATGAAGCAATTGGTTGCGGCGGTAGGGCAGTCGGTGGGAAAACAACGCGAACATAATGAAGACAGTTTGCTTGCCTTGACAACCACGCTCTCCGGCAACGCCGAAAGCGTTCCCTTTGGCTTGTATATTGTCGCCGATGGCATGGGCGGGCATCAATTTGGAGAAGTGGCAAGCAACGCCGCCGTGCGGATTATAGGCGGCAGCCTGATGAAAAAATTTCATTCCTATCTTTTTAATTTACCCACCCAAAATATTCAAGACCCGCTGCAAGAGATGATGGCGCAATGCGTGCGCGAGGCGCATGAATATGTGCAGCGCGAAGCGCCCGGCAGCGGCACAACCGTCACCGCCGCGCTGGTCTTGGGTCAGCAAGTGACCATTGCTCATATCGGCGACAGCCGCGCCTACGCGGTTTTTCCGGATGGGCGCATAGACGCCATCACTCGCGACCATTCGCTTGTGAAGCGTTTGGAAGAACTGGGTCATATTAGCAAAGACGAAGCCGCCAACTTCCCGCATCGCAATGTTTTGATTCGCGCCCTAGGGCAAGGCGAAGACTTAGAAGCCGACATCTTCACTCTGCCTTTCCCGCAAACTGGCTACTTGATGATTTGCAGTGATGGCTTATGGGGCGTGATAGACGAAAAAGATATTCAACGCGCCATTGCAGAAGCGCCCAATTTACAGCGCGCTTGCCAAATTATGGTGGATGCCGCTAACGCGGCGGGCGGTCCCGATAACATTACGGTTGTACTCGCGCAGATGATTGGATAAGCATGTCCTCGTCCGCCCCAATGGATTACTACGCCCTCTTGGGCGTGTTCCGAGACGCATCGCAGGAAGAAATTAAGCGCGCCTATTTTGAGGCGGCGCAAAAACTTCACCCTGATAAAAACACGGCGGCGGGCGAGACGGAAATTTTCCTCGAAGTTCAAAAAGCCTACGAAACGCTTGCCAACCCCAAGCGCCGCAACCTCTATGACGCGACGCTGCCGCCAGAGATTGCAAACTACTCTGTCATAACGCAAGAAACCTTGTTTAGTCGCCCCAATCTCGTGCGGATGGACGAGCCGCAGATGATGTACGCTTTTTTAGAAATTAGCCCGCGTGAAGGAACAAAGAAAATCCCCGCGCCGCCGCTTAACATCTGCTTGGCATTAGACCGTTCAACTTCCATGCAGGGCGAAAAGTTAGACGTAGTAAAAGCCACCGCCATTCAAATTTTACGCAGCCTGCGCCCAGAAGACGTTTTTAGCGTAGTCGCATTCAGCGACCGCGCCGAGGTGGTTGTTCCCGCGGGGATGAACGCGGAAATAAAAAAACAGGAAAATCAAATTCAAATGATGACCGCCTTTGGCGGCACAGAAATTTATAGCGGACTTGCCGCCGCGATGGAACAAACGCGGCGCACGCTAACGCCCGGACGGATTCATCACATCATTTTACTGACAGACGGCAACACCTACGGAGACGAGCAAAGTTGTTTAGAACTGGCGGATGAAGCCGCCGCTCAAAATATTGGCATTAGCGGCATGGGCATTGGTCACGAATGGAACGATATTTTTTTAGACGCGCTGGCGGGCAAAACCGGCGGCTCTTCGGCGTACATTGCCCAGCCAAAAGATATTCAACATTTATTAGTGGAAAAATTTAACACGCTTGTCAGCATTTACGCGGACGATGTCATTTTGGAATGTAAAGAAACAGACGGCGTAAAACTCAATTATGCCTTTCGCTTACAGCCAGAACTAGGAGCGCTTGAGCCTTCCCCGTTGGTTCATCTTGGACCTATTTTGCGGGATACGCCTCTGCATGTGATTTTAGAATTTATTGTGCAACCTTCCGCATTGGGAGAAAAAACAGCAGAACTTATGCGCGGTTCATTAAAGCCCATCATTTCTGCGCGCCCGCTGCCCGCGCAACCTTTAAGATTCAATTTGTCTCGTCCGGTTAGGGCGCAATCTTCGGATGAAACGCCGCCCCGCAAATTGATTAGCGCGCTCTCGCGGCTGACTCTCTATCGCCTGCAAGACCGCGCGCGCGCCGCCGCAGACTCCGGTGATTACGACTCTGCCGCCCGCAGTTTAAACCGCATGGCGACACATTTGCTGGCGCAAGGAGAAACCTCGCTGGCGAAGACCGTCCTGCTGGAAGCCGACCTCCTAGAAAAATCTAAAACGTGGAGCGGGAGCGGTCAAAAAGACATTAAATATAAAACCAGGGCGCTTCTACTGGGTGGCACAAAGGAGAACTTATTATGATTATCTGCTCGAATTGCAAACATTCCAACATGGACGGCTCTATGTTTTGCGCCGAGTGCGGCGCGCAATTGGTCGGCAAGGACGCTTTCGTCACTCAAAATATTTCCACAGAGGAATTTAAGAAGATTGGCGGGCAGTCGCCCATCCACGAAAAAATTCAACAGCCTTTGGGCGATGATTCTTGGGGCAGTTTGCATCTCTTGGATTCCGGTCAAGTGATTTCCCTCTCCGGAAAAAATGAGTTCACGTTGGGGCGCGTCAGCGAGGGGCAGCCCATCATGCCGGATATTGACCTCTCTGCCTTTCAGGCTTATGCGGCGGGCGTTTCTCGCCTTCATGCCATCATCAAACGGGATGGCGACCAATTCATTTACATGGACCTTGGCTCCGCCAACGGCTCTTTTATCGGCGGCAGACGACTCTCGCCGAACATCGAAGAACCGCTTAAGCATGGAGATATTGTCTCGCTTGGAAAGCTCAAAATTCAAACGTTGATGAAAAGTTAAACCCGAAAGAGAGAACCTATGGCTTACACCGTTATTTTACACATCGCCGGAGAAAACTCAGTCGCCGGAGAAATAGAAGAACTTCCAAAACCGACAGATAACATCATCCTCGTAATGAACCCGCGCCAAAAAGACGGCAAAGATTTGCATTACCTGGATAGCAACGTCACTAAAGTCATTTGGCCCCTTTCTAAGGTGAGCTTTATAGAAATTATGGAAGACGCCGACGAGGAACAACTGGTTGGCTTTGTAAGAGAGTAAATTATGCCCGAAATGAACGACCGCCGAAAAATTTTAGTTGTGGATGACGAAGAACGCATGGTGCGCTTCATCCGCATGAACTTGGAGCATGACGGCTTTCAAGTGAGCGAAGCCTTTAATGGCAAGCAGACCATTCAAAAAATTCGAGACGTAACGCCGGATTTAATTCTGCTGGACGTGATGATGCCCGACCTAAACGGCTTTGAGGTGTTGGAATCAATTCGAGAGTTTAGCGCCGTGCCGGTCATTATGCTCACCGCCAAAGGCGAAGAGGATGACCGCGTGCGCGGTTTGGAAATTGGCGCGGACGATTACATCATCAAGCCGTTTAGCCCCCGCGAGTTGGTCAGCCGCATTAAGGCGGTGCTGCGCCGCGCCGAAGGCGCAAGCGGCTCTATGCACGGGCTATTAGAAATAGACAAGCGCCTAAAAATTGATTTTGACCGCCGCGAAATTTGGCTGGATGGCAAGCTAGTCAAACTACGCCCCACGGAATATCGCCTCTTGTATCATTTGGTGCAAAACGCGGGGTGGGTCATCTCTCACGACCAGTTGTTGCAGAAAGTATGGGGCTATGAATATCGAGACGAGCCGCATTACGTCCGTCTTTATATTAATTATCTGCGCCAAAAATTGGAGAAAGACCCCGCCGACCCAAAATACATCCTCACGGAACGCGGCGTGGGCTATCGCTTTGTAGATTACAAACGCAACAAGGAAGCGCCGCAATGAAAGAGACCGCAGTCACTCTTCTAAAAATGGCGGCAATTTGCGTTTTGTGCATAACGATAATTTACGCCATCGTTTTTCTTGTGCAGCATCTGGCAGGCGGATAATTTTTTACAAAATTTAAATAAAACGTCTGCGTTTTTTTAACGCAGACGTTTTAAATTAAGGGCGTAAGTTCAAACAAAACCATTTATTTATAGGAGGTTGCTATGTCCACTCTTATTCGTTGGGAACCCGCCCGTGAGATGATGTCCTTGCGTGACGCAATGGACCGCCTGTTTGACGACGCTTTTACCCGTCCGCTCAACGTGAGCGCTAACGCCTGGTCTGTCCCCGCTGTGGATATGTACCAGACTGAAAATGAAGTCGTTGTGCGCGCCGCGCTGCCGGGCATTAAATCGGACGAGGTTCAATTAAACATCACCGGCGAAGTTCTTGTCATCAAAGGCGAAGTGAAGCGGCAGGAAGAAAGCCAAGAAAAGACCTACCACATCCGCGAACAGCGCTGTGGCGCGTTTGAACGCTCGCTCATGCTGCCGACTGACGTGGTGGCGGATAAAGCCAAAGCCGAGTTTGAAAACGGCGTGTTGGTGGTCACTTTGCCCAAAGCGGAAGAAGTGAAGCCCAAGAGCATTTCCATCAAAGCCAAATAGAGACGACCCGCAAAATAACAGCCGCTTGCAAGCGGCTGTTATGCTTTAAGACGAAAGCGCAAAAATGTTTACCAGAGCCAGCCGCCGCGCAAGCGCGTTACGCCAAGATAGATAAAAGCCAACGCGCCGAGAATGCAGAACAAGGTATTGCGAAAACGGGTTGCGCTGGGCGCGTTTTTCCAACGGGCGGGCAAATGCCCCAACACAACCGCCAGTATCATGGTGGTGGCGTGTTCTATGCGGGCGGGCGGAAAGCCCGCTCCGGCGAATCCGCTCCACAAAAGGAAGACGAGTCCAAGTGTGGCTTGCAGGTCCATCAATCCGCTGAAAGCGGCAGCGAGGGCGCGGTCTAACTTTCCAAAGGCGCCGCCCTTATACATGCCCCAGCCAAGTTTGAGGATGGCTGCCAACCCCGCAAGGGCAACCAGCCAGCGGGTATGAGAATGAAGCGTCAGTAAAAAACTCATTTTTTTCTCCGTGTATTTTTTTTCGTGTACAATCAAAACAGACAAGTCGTTTTTAATTTCCCTTACTTGCTTAAAGGAGGTTGTAGATGGAGTATACATCTGTTTTGGTTGAGACGCGCGGACGGGTGGGCGTGGTCACGTTAAACCGCCCGCAGGCGATGAACGCTTTTAATTCAACCTTGTTGGACGAACTCTTTCTTGCGCTGCGCGCCTTTGACGCGGACGAGAACATCGGCGCGATGGTGGTCACGGGCAACGAGAAAGCCTTTGCCGCCGGAGCGGATATTAAGCAAATGGCGGAGGCTGCGCCGTTTGAGATGATGGACATGGGCTTTGTGGAAAAATGGGATGGGATTCGCGCTCTAAAAAAACCGGTTATCGCGGCGGTCTCCGGGTGGGCGCTGGGCGGCGGTTGCGAGTTTGCTCTCTCCTGCGACATGATTGTCGCATCTGAGTCTGCAAAGTTTGGGCAGCCGGAAATTACCATTGGAATTATCCCCGGCGCGGGCGGCACGCAGCGGTTGGCGCGGCTGTTGGGCAAACAATTGGCGATGGAAATGGTTTTGAATAACCGCGCGTTGAGCGCGGCGGAAGCGCTGCAATTTGGTATGGTCAATCGCGTTGTGCCAGTGGATGGCTACCTTGACGCGGCGGTTGCTTTTGCCGCCGAAGTCGCCGCGCGCGCGCCGCTGGCTTTACGCATGGCAAAGGATTCTGTGAATGCCGCGTTTGAAACCAGTTTGACGGAAGGACTCAACGCCGAACGAAGGAATTTCTACCCGCTGTTTTCCACTGCCGACCAAAAAGAAGGCATGAAAGCCTTTATTGAAAAACGCAAAGCGGAATGGAGCGGTAAGTAAATAGAGTTACAAAAAGAGGCGGCGCTTTTGCGCCGCCTCTTTTTGATTTGCAAACTAGGCAAGAATGCCGAGTTCTTTTAATTTGGCTTCCGGCACAACGCCGTCTTTCCAGCCGCGCGCTTTGTAATATTCTTCCAGCATTTGCGGCAATTCTGAAACGTGACCCTTCGAGCCGGGCATGGTGGAGGGTTCTTCAAGGAAGCGCTTGGGCAGCGAGTCGCTGCCTTCGCGGAATCCGTTCAGGTTGTTGATGTAGCGCTCCAGATTGTAGATGCGCTCGCCCGTTTTGAGGACATCTTCCGCAGTGAAAGGCACGCCGGTCATAGCGGAATATTGCTGGGCGTATTCATCCGCGCCCATAGCAAAGGCGCTGAACTTGCACAAGTCCATACTATCGGAGAAGGCGTGGACGTTTTGGAAAATCATCACCAATTCGCCTTTGCCCTTCCATTCCAGCGGGTCCACTTTAAGCGAGCCAAAGGGCATAACGCCTAACTCTGCTGCGGGGGTGTAGGCGCGTAGGTGGCAGGCTCCGCGATTGCTGGTGGCGTAGCCAATGCCCATGCCTTTGAGTCCACGCGGGTCGTAAGCGGGGATGCCCTGTCCCTTGACGGTCATCGCCAGTTCGGGATGTCCAAAGTGGGCGGCGGTGGCGTTTGCGCCATCCGCTAAGATTGCGCCGAGTCCTTTGCGATAGGCGACCATTTCGGCGGCTTTGGTCATGCCGTCCGAATCGCCCCAGGCGAGTTTTCCATCGCCGTTGGTGTAGCCGCGTTCGCTGGCTTCCATCCACACCGAAAGCGGATGTCCAATTTCAATCGCGTCAAAGCCAAAGTCATTGGCAAGGTCAATCATTTTGGCGACGAGGCGCGCGTCATTGTTGCCGCAGTTTGCGCCGACAGACCACGCGGGTTCATATTCCACCGATTCCATTCGCAGACCGGCAAAGGGGCCGTCTTTCACTTCCACTTCTTTCTTGCAGGCAACCGGGCAGGCGTGACAAGTGGGGTTATCTACCAGCAGGTTGGCATTGACATATTCGCCGCTGATTTTTTCGCCGTCTTCGCCAAAGGACGTGAGCGCACTGTTCTTGGTAGGCAGGGCTCCAATGCTGTTGGTGATGTTCATTAGCACGTTTGTGCCGTAAACGGATAAGCCGCCTTTGCGCGGAGAAGTGATGTTTTCTTCCGCCATGATATTTTTTAGCGCGCGGTCGTGCGCCGGTTTCCATGCGTCTCGGTCAGACGCTTTGACGATGGCTTTTTCCGCTTTGATGACGATGGCTTTGAGCATTTTGCTGCCGCCTACGCAACCCGTCCCGCCGCGTCCGCTGGCGCGGTCATTTTCATTTACCCAGCACGCAAATTTGACGAGGTTCTCGCCCGCTGGACCAATGGCAATGACCGTTAAATCTTTTTCGCCGTATTTGTTTTTGAAAAACTTGATGGTGTCGTGAACGCCTTTGCCCCATACTTCTGCGGCGTCTAATAACTCTAATTGTCCGTCATGGATGTAAGCGTAAGTTGGCTTAGAGGCTTTGCCCTTGAATACCAGCCCATCAAAACCAGACCAGCGCAGCCGCGCCGCAGACCAGCCGCCATGATGAGAGTCGGTGACTGTCCCTGTTAATGGCGACTTGGTGACGACAGCCATGCGCCCGCTCATGTTGGCTTCTGAACCCGTCAGCGGCCCGTTCATAAAACAGAGGATGTTGTCGGGGGAGAGCGGCTCTACTTTGGGTCCGTTGTCAAAAACAAACTTGACGCCCAATCCGCGCCCGCCAATATATTTTTTTGCGTCATCTTCAGGAACGGGCTTGAACTCTACCTTGCCAGACGTTAAATCTACCCACGCGATACGATTTGCATAACCACCTAACATAATGCTCTCCTTTTTGATAAACGACAATGATATACACATTAAAGATAGCGCTTCAAAACGCTGAAAGCAATAATTAATTTTTTACTTAACTGAAATCCTAACAAAAGTAATATTACAGGTTTTAGTGAATGCTAATATGACGAGCTAAAAAATGCCGCACAAATCAAAAAGCGCGGAGAAAATATTTTCCTCCGCGCTTTTGCGTCTTGACGATTTAAGGTTTTTTTTAGCGAATGTCTCCCCGCGCTTCCACCTTGATGGCGGTATAACGCGCCTTGCGAAGTTTGCCCATCGCCGCGAAAGCAAAGAACATCAGCCCATATTTCTGCTTGAACTTTTGCGAAACGAATTTCAACGTCTCGGCAGATTCGTCCACTTGCGCGCGCGCTTCCGCCCACTCGCCGCGCAATGCGCCGTTTGCCTCGCAGGGCGCAACGCGAATTTGGCTTTCGCGCCGCGCGCGCTTGGCTTTGCCGGAGCTGGCTTCCGTCCATACCCATAATGTCGCGCCTTCTTGCGCGAACCATACCGGGGTTTTTACCCCGCGCCCGTCTTTGCGAAACGTTTCCATGTTGAGATAAGTCTCATTCTGAAATTGATTAAACGGCATGGCTATTTTTCCTGTTCATAATTTTTTGAAAATTTGTAGGCTTGCAGCGTTCTTTCTTTTACAATGCTTCTATCCACAATGGGGAACTGCGGATAGCCCGCCGCCTTTACGCCAAATTGCCACGGCGCATGAATTTGTTTTGAATCCACGCCGCGCAATTCAGGAATCCATTTGCGGATGTAAACTCCGGCGGGGTCAAATTTTTCGCTTTGCAAAACCGGATTAAAAACGCGGAAGTAAGGCGCGGCGTCTGTGCCTGTTCCGGCGCTCCACTGCCAGCCGCCATTATTGGCGGCAAGGTCGCCGTCCAACAAGTTTTCCATAAACCACGCTTCGCCCCAGCGCCAATCTATCAACAAATCTTTAACGAGAAAGGAAGCCACAATCATGCGGGCGCGATTGTGCATCCAGCCGGTTTCTTTTAATTGACGCATGGCGGCGTCCACAATCGGAACGCCCGTTTGCCCCATCTTCCACGCCTCAAATTCAGCTGGCTCGTTGCGCCATGCAATGTTTGCAAACGCGGGGTTAAACGCGCCGCGTTTGACGCGCGGAAAGTGATACAAAATTTGCACATAGAACTCGCGCCAGATGAGCTCGTTTAACCAAGTTTGCGCGCCCTGTTCTTTAAGATGTTGAACGGCGGCGGCGGCTTGCCGCAGCGACACCATGCCAAAGCGAAAGTAGGGCGAGAGCGCGGATGTGCCGTCCAAATCCATGCGATTGCGGGCTTCGTGATAATCTTTTACGGGCTGGTGGATGAATTGCCGCAGGCGGCGCAGGGCTTCTTTTTCTCCTGCGGGGAAGAGCGGCTGCGGCGTGAAGTTTGGCAGCGGGTCAGAGTCTATGCCCGGTAACGCGGCAATGCGCTCCGGCGCGGGCAGCGGCTGAATCTCCGCCAGTAGCGATTTCCACATTTTGGAATAGGGCGTGTACACCGTGTACGGAGAGCCATCCGCTTTTTTTACAAATTCGGGGTGATGGATGGTTTGACCGGCAAAGAGTTGCAGCGGCGCTTCTTTGGCAATTTCCGCGTCTCGCTTTTTGGCGTAGGGCGTGTAATCTTCTTCCGCGTAAATGGCGGAGGCGCGCGTTTCTTGCAAAAGATTTCGCAATACGTCCAGCGGCTTGCCGTGACGCAACGTGAGGGCGGCGCCGCGTTTTTTTAAAGATGCGTCCAGCGCGCGCAAGCCATCGTAAAGAAAATGTTTGCGGCGTAACGCGGAGTTTTCAAAGGCGGGGTCAATGATGAAGAGCGGCAGAATCTCGCCCGTCTGCATGGCGGCGCGCAGCGCGGGGTTATCGCTCAGCCGCAGGTCGCGGCGAATCCACCAGATGGAGCTCATCGGCTTTTTAAGTCCTCGTATTGTAAAGTGTAGATGTGTTGAATGCCCTTGCCTTTGAGCGTGGCGTCTTGCCCGCGAAAACGCAGCGAGCCGCCAATGCGCTCGTGCGTGGCGTCGTCTATTGCCAGCCCGTTGATTGGGCTTTGAATTTGCAGGCGGCTGGCAATATTGACCGTGTCTCCAAACAGGCTGGTTTCGCGGCGGTCTTCCGAGCCAACGCGGGCAATCATACATTCGCCGGTGGCAACGCCAATGCGCGTGTTGAGTTGAATGCCGCGATGCGCGGCGTTTTGGGCGTTGAAGTAATGCAGGCGGGCTTGAATTTCTTCGGCGGCGCTGACCGCGTCTTGCGCGTCTTCAAAGAACGCCATGACGCCGTCTCCGAGAAATTTATCAATATCGCCGCGATGTTGATAGACCGTCGTGGCAATGATGTTAAAGTAGCGGTTGAGCAGCGCGGTTAATTCGGCGGGTTGGGCGGCGCTAAAAATGGGCGTAAAGCCTTGAATATCGGTGAACATAACGCTGAGCGTTTTTTTGTAATAAGCGGCTTCTTCTTGGCGCGGCGATTCTAACGTTTGCAGCGCGTCATCCCATGCCTGACGCGAAATCATGCGGCGCACAATTTCTTCTAATTTTTCTAGTTTGGCGGTTCGGCTGGATAAATTACCATATAAGTTTTTGATGCGGCTTTGGGCGCGTTCCATGTAGGCGGAAAATTCCTGCACATAGGCGTTAAATGGAGCGGGAATATCGGCGGCGGGCTGCGGCGAGGCGGGGGCGTTCAGCGCCTCCGCCAGCAGGCGCGCGGCGGCGGAGGCGACTGCGCCATTGAAGGTGAACTTGCCTTGATAGAGTCTGCCGCGCCCAAATTCGTTTTTGGCTTGCGCGTTAATTTGGCGGGTCAGCAGCGCCGCGCCAAAGCGTTCATGTTGAAAGATGATGAACCATTCATTATTCAGCGGGGCGTTTTCTTCCAAGCGCACATATTCCAAATTTTCAATTTGCGGGGCGGGCGCGTCCTCGTACCCAAAGACATAAACTTTTTTACAGCGGCTTGCCAATAAACGAAAGCGATTCGCTTGCGGCAGAAAAGAGGAGAAGCGTTGAAAGCCGGCGTAAAATACGCCGTCTAGCGCATGGCGCATAACGGTTTCTTCTATGCTGTGGCTGACCGCCAGCAAAGTTGGCACAGAGGCTGTTTCGGCGGCGGCGGGGTCTTCCGTAGAAACGGGGTACAAAGAGAGGGCTTGAACATTTGCGTTCATGGGCGCGTTGGGGTAAAGGTAATTTTTTGGCGGCGGTCTATCGCAATCGTTGCGGCGTTGCCAAAATTATCCTGACAGCGCAGAGAACCGTAAGCGCGAATTTTCGTTCCGCCCCAAAGTGAAAACGCCAGTTCGCTGGTCAGCAAGCCGCTCATCTCTGCGGCGTAGTCGCCGGAGGCGAATCGAAATTTGGACGGCGCAGGCATCCCTAGCCCGCGCAGCCCCAGCGTTGTTCCGGTAATGCGCTCCTCGCCTTCAAAGACATCGCCGTTATTCATCTTTGCCGTGTAGGTAATGTGATAATGCGGCGAAGCGCTGACTAATGCCACGCGAATCAACGCGCCGGTTTGCGGGTCTTTTTCTTCGATTGCTTCGCCTACGCGGTTAAAACGCGGCTGATAAAAAGCGCGTCCAAACGACGTGGAGGAAGTGACCGCGTAGCGGGCGGCAGCTTCTAACGCCTCGGCAGTTTTCGATTCGCGCAGCAGCGCGGGGATGTCGTTCAACAGCGCGGTTTTGTGCATTCGGCGCGCCACATAACCCAGAAGGGTAATGCCCTGCGGCGGCAATTCGTAGCGCGTCACATCTTTATTTTGCATGGCTTATTCGCTGACAGTAGCGGGAGCGGATTTTTTTTCTGCCAGCGTAGATGCAATGGGATGGTTATATACCGTGAAGAATACAAAGACGCTTACGCCAACCATAATGACCGCTCCTAAAAGACCCGGCGCCCACGCGCCAATTTGCTGTAAGAGATAGCCGCCTAAAATGGGGGCGACAATGCGCGTGGAACTTTCCACTGCGGCGGAAAGACCTAGAATGCCGCCAATTTCATGCGGGGCAACGGCTTTGGTGAGCGTGCTGGAAAGAAGAGTGTTCAAAAGCCCGCCGGAGAGCGCCGTAGGAGTCATGACAACGTAAATCCAAAAGACGGAAGGCGCGAGCGCCCAGCCGAGTAAAGCAACGCCCATCAAAATAGACGCGGCGAAGATGAGCATATCTTCGCGGAAGGCGCTGGTTAGCCGCCCGACGAGGAATCCCTGCACAATGACGGAGATGACGCCAACGTACGTTAGCACAAAACCGGTATCGCGCGCGGTAAAGTTGAATTTAGTAATGGCGTAGAGCGAGAAGATGGTTTGAAAGATGACAAAAGCCAGCCCGTAAAACAAGCGCACGGTGAGCAGCGCGCCGGTGAATGGGCGGCGAAAGGCGGCAATTAATGCGGAGACCGTAACGGCGGGTTTCTTTTCTCCAGTTTGCGCGCGCTTCTCTGCGGTTAAAGATTCTGGCAGCCAGGCGTAAATTAACACAAGGTTGAGGAAGGAAATGCCTGCTGCCACAAAAGCCGGTACAGCGTATCCCCATTGACTGAGCAAGCCGCCTGCCACGGGTCCAATGATGAAGCCTAACCCAAAAGACGCGCCAATCATCCCCAAGCCTTTGGAGCGACTCTTTGCGTCTGTTACATCAGAGATGTAAGCCTGAGCGACGCTCAAATTGCCGCCGGTGATGCCGTCTAAAATGCGGCTGACAAATAACATCCAAAGGGCATTGGCAAAACCTAGCAGCAAAAAGCCGATGAACGTGCCAAACACGCTGGCAAGCAAAACGGGGCGGCGACCAAAACGGTCTGATAGACGACCTAAAATGGGCGCGCCAATTAATTGCATGAGCGCGTAAGACGCAATGAGAATGCCGGTGGTGGTTTGGTTGGCGTTGAAGGTGGCGGCGTAGTAGGGCAGTAGCGGCAAAATGAGGCTGAATCCGAGCAGGTCAATAAAGACAACTAGAATAATAGAGAAGAGACGTTTGTTATCCATAATTTTTTATGCGCGCTTTCCTAAAAAGAAGACCGCCCAGTTTCCTTGGCTGGTTTGTAAATTGACGAAGACGTACAGCGCTCCGGCGAAGAAGCCAAGCGTCATCATGGCAACCGTCCATGCAAGGGCGGCGAGGATGGATTTCTCGCGGAAGAAAATCCACAGCGAGAAGAGCGTAAAGCCGGTGTATAAATCCACCAGTGAGACAACGCCCCACGCCATGCCGATGAGTTTTGAGCCTTCGGCGGCAAAATCTCCCGCGATAAAAGCATAGGAGATGACGGCGGTCATAACGACCACGCCGAGTAGAGAAATAATTTTTGCTATTTTCATGTTTTCCTTTTGTAGAACAGGTTTAAGCCTGCTCGCTTTTGCTAACGCAGGCAAAGCCTAGCGCGCCAATGCCTAAATGCGCTCCCAGCACGGGGGTAATTTGCACAATGGGAATTTCCTCGCCTTCGGGGAAAAACGACTTCGCCAAATGGTACAGCGCGCGCGCTTCTTCTTCCACTCCGGCGTGCAAGATGGCTAGTTTTTGGTAGGGCGCGTAGGTTTTGAGCCATTCAAATAATTGCGACATTGCCTTGCTGCGCGTGCGCGTGCGGTGGGCGCTGGCAACGCTCTGATTCATGTGCAAGAGCGGTTTCAGTTGAAGCATCTCGCCAAAGGCAGCCAGCGCAAAATTCATGCGTCCGCTGCGGCGCAAATATTCCAGCGTATTTAACGCCGCGAAGACATAGGCGCGCTTCATCGTCTCTTGCAATTCCGCCAAAATCTCCTCCATGTTTTTTCCAACCTGCGCCAACTGCGCGGCTTTTTCCACAATAAAGCCCATCCCCAAACTGAGCTGGGTTGAATCCAGCGCGGTGACGGGAATTTGCGTAAACTGTGTTGCCGCAATGCGCGCGGAATTAATGGTGGCGCTGAGCGTCTCGGAAATGTGAATGGAAAGAATTGCCTGCGCGCCTTCCTCTTTCAGCCGTTGATACGCCCGCTCAAAAACTTCGGGACCCGGCGCGGCAGTTTTTGGAAAGGGGTTAAGAGTGGGTAACCGCGTATAAAACTCCTCGCGGGAAATATCCACGCCGTCTAACAGGGCTTCTTCGCCAATGTTGATGCTCAAAGGCACAACGGTAATGCCGTAACGCGCAATGGTTTCGGCGGGTAAATCGCAGGCGCTGTCTGTCACAATTCGGATGTTCATGGGTCTCCTTTTTATATTAATAAACAATGAACTTCTTGGGTAATTTATTTATGCGGTTTGTTCCGCTTGAGATTTCAACCACGCCTTAATGGGCGAGCCTTGCCCGTTGATGTGTTTATCCACTGCGTTGGAATAACTCCGCATAAAATACGCCAGTTCTTCCGGCGGGCGGTTATAAGAAAGCAGCAGGCTTTTCGTCCAATCCATTTCAAGGCTGACGTAATTCATATCGCCTAGTTGCAGCGCGGCGATGATGTTGTCTCCTAAAAACTGAATGCCGGTGTTGAAGCCTTCTGAAACAAAGGGCAAAGATTCTTTGAGCGAAATTTCAATGTAAGCGCGTTTCGACTTAAACGCTTGCAGCGCCAGCGGATACTCCGGCGGAATATCCGCTGTTTTGGCGGGTTTCCATCTGTTTTGCAATAAGCGCTCGGCTTTTTCCAAAGCGGTAGGAA
>Ga0172370_10000055_pt1 | contig 136384 bp, 147 predicted proteins | sample LakKiv5m_FD_114538 | JGI IMG/M metagenome (GOLD analysis project Ga0172370, IMG submission 114538) | Freshwater microbial communities from Kabuno Bay, South-Kivu, Congo - kab_022012_11.5m | ecosystem: Environmental > Aquatic > Freshwater > Lake | place: Democratic Republic of the Congo...
CCCGCCTTGATCTTGCTCGCGACATCGAGCGCGAGGTTGATGTTATCGCTCCACACACTCGCCGCGAGACCATAGCGCGTGTTGTTTGCAAGCTCGATGGCTTCACTCGGCGTGCGGAACGTAAGCGAGACCAGCACGGGTCCGAAAATTTCTTCCTGCACGGTTGCGGCGGCGGGGTCAAGCCCTGTGATGAGCGTAGGTTTATAAAACAGCCCTTTTTCGGGCAGCGCGATATTCGGCTGAAAACATTCGCCGCCTTCGGCAATGCCCGTCTTCACCCAACCATCGATCGTGTCCCATTGCGACTGATCGACGATCGCGCCCATGTCAATCGCTTTATTGAGCGGGTCGCCCACGCGCATGTGCTCCATGCGATTCTTTAATTTTTGGATAAACTTCGCTGCGATATTTTCCTGCACGATCAGCCTTGACCCTGCGCAACAGACCTGACCCTGATTAAACCAAATCGCATCGACGACGCCTTCAACTGCTCCATCCAAATCGGCATCGTCAAACACGACGAATGGACTCTTGCCGCCAAGTTCAAGCGAAAGTTTCTTGCCAGAGCCAGCAGTCTGATGACGAAGCGTGCGCCCGACATCGGTTGAACCCGTGAACGCGATCTTATCCACATCGGGGTGCGTGACGATCATCGAGCCCGCGCTGCTGCTTCCAGTAATGACATTCACCACGCCAGCAGGCAAACCTGCTTCGGCAACAATTTCAGCGAACAACAACGCCGTGAGTCTTGTGTACGAAGCAGGCTTCAACACAACCGTGTTGCCCATCGCGATGGCAGGAGCGATCTTCCACGCCAGCATCAACAACGGGAAGTTCCACGGGATGATCTGCCCCACCACACCGACAGGCTGATAATCGCGCAGTTCGGTTTCCATGAGTTGCGCCCAGCCCGCATAATAGTAAAAATGACGCGCCAACAATGGCACATCAATATCTCTTGATTCACGAATTGGCTTGCCGTTGTCCATGGACTCGAGCACCGCCAGCAAGCGCGAATGCTTCTGAAGGTTGCGCGCAATCGCATAAAGATAACGCGCACGGACAACACCAGGAGTCTTGCTCCAGGTTTTGAACGCCTCACGCGCCGCAGCCACCGCCGCATCGACTTCCTTTTGCCCAGCCTGTGTGGTCTCGGCTAATAATTCGCCATTCGCTGGGTTATACGAAGGATAGAACTTCGCACCTTTCGGCGTCACCCACTCGTTGTTGATGAACAAGCCGAACTTGCGTCCATGCTCATCCAGCCACGCTTTGACAGCTTCGGGTGATTCAGGGGCGGGTCCGTATTCCATGCTTTTGAAGATTTCAAGTATTTTGCTCAAAGTATTATCCAATCTCGGTGGTCGAGTAGCCCGAATGTTCTTTGAGGGCGTATTGAGACCACACATTTCAGGTCAACGCTTTATTTTAGGTTTACTTCTCATTGTTGGTCTCGATACGGCGGACGAACACCGCCTACTCGACCAACGGAAACTACTTGTTATTTTGATTTTTCTGAAATTTCTTCTTTGCCAGAGGCGGAAGCATTTCGTAATTACCATTTATCAATGCTTCCCGTTTTGCTCTACTCCAATTTTGAACTTGCTTTTCACGATAATAAGCATCAGAAACTCGGTCATACTCTTCGCCATAAACCAGTTTTACTGGAAGTCGCCCTGATGTGTATCTTGAACCCTTTCCCGATTGATGTTGCATAAGCGCTTATCAAGGTTCTTTGTAGAACCTACGTAATAAGAACCATCAGAACATTCAAGAATATACATCCATGCCATAGAAAATCTCTATTGTTGCATACTCGGTGGTCGAGTAGCCCCGAATGCTCTTTGAGGGGCGTATCGAGACTACAAATCTCAAGCAAACCTTGTATCTCATATATATATTTGACTGATGGTCTCGATACGGCGGCGAAAAACACGCCGCCTACTCGACCATCGGGGTTGCTGCTATCCCATCGGCATGTGATGTTTCGCAGCGTAGTGACCTGTGATGTAGTGATACAACTGCCGCTCGATGTCGGTCAACAAACTACTTGCGCCGATGCGGAATAAGTCATTCTTCAGCCATTCATCGCCGAGTTCTTCTTTCATCAGTGACTGCCACGCCATCGCCTGCTTCGCAGAGCTGATGCCGCCCGCGGGCTTGAAACCAACTTTGTAGCCGAAGCGATCCAAATAATCACGAAGGGCACGGATCATCACCAAGCTCACTTCAAGAGTGGCATTGGTTGATTCTTTTCCTGTGGATGTCTTGATAAAGTCCGTGCCTGCCATCATTGCCACGAGACTGGCTTGATAGACCTGCTTCAATGTTCCCAAGTCGCCCGTTGCAAGGATGGTCTTCATGTGCGAGTCACCACAGGCTTTGCGGAACTGTTGAAGTTCATCGTACATGGCCGCCCAATCGCCAGTCAGAACATAATTGCGGGCAATGACCACGTCAATTTCACGCGCACCCGCCTCCACGGCTTGCTCGATCTCGCCGATGCGCTGTGGCAGAGGAGTCTGTCCCGCAGGAAAACCTGTCGCAACGGAGGCAACTGGAATGCGCCGCCCTGAGCCTGTCGAAGATTCCGAGCCTTGGAGCGCGCGGACTGCATCCGCTACACGATTGGGATATACACAGACTGCGCCAACGGTAATCTTCTCGCCTTCGAGTCCAAGCTTTGCCAACATATCCGCTCGAACGGGTTGTTTTGCTTTGGCACATAAACGATTGATACGTCCAGGGGTATCATCGCCTGCCAGTGTTGTCAGGTCAATGCAGGTGACGGCGCGTAAAAGCCAGGCTGCCTGCCAGTCCTTTTTAACGGTGCGGCGCCCAGTCAATGTAGCGGTTCGCCGCTCCACTGCGCTCTTGTTGACATGCGCACCCATCACCAAATCTAAGTCGAGGGGCGTGCCGGGGTTGCGATTATTTGGGGAAGTCATGGAATAAACCTTATTCTGGTTGCACAAGATATGCAAGAGTCAATAGTCATTTCTTATTAAATATATCACAATGTCCGCAAGGGTTCGATGGGTTTACGCTATAATTCCGCGCATAGGAGCATCATGACATCATATCCAATCCTTCCAAAACGGGAATTCACCCTCACACAGCACGGCGTCAATCGGAATGACGAATATTACTGGATGCGCAACCGCGAAGATCCCGAAGTTATTAAGTATTTGCGGACGGAGAATGAATATTTGGAAAAAGAATTAAGCCGATTAAAACCGATGCAGGAATTACTTTTTCAGGAAATGAAAGGGCGCATCCAGGAAGTGGACAGCAGTGTGCCTGAAAAATACGGCGGTTATTTTTATTACACGCGGACGGAAGCCTATCAACAATATCCCATCTATTGCCGCAAAAAGGGCTCGCTCGATGCACCGCAAGAGATTTTGCTTGACCAGAACATGCTTGCCGCAGGCCATGAATTTTGCAGTGTCAGCGCATTCAGTGTCAGCCCTGACCAGACAAAACTTGCCTACTCCGTTGACCTTGAAGGCGCGGAGGTTTACACGATCCATATCAAAGACTTGGCAAGCGGGGAACTGCTGACTGAAAAAATCCAAAGGGCATACGGAAGTGTCTATTTCCACGTTGGCATAGAATGGTCAAACGATAATAAAACTCTCTATTATCTAACCCTCGATCAATTTCACCGCCCAGACAAACTCTACCGTCACATCCTCAACACGGATCCGCAGGCAGACGTCCTGCTCTTTCACGAAAAAGACGATACTTTTTCACTGTCCCTCTATAAGACGCGCAGTAAAAAGTATATTATGACCTATCACTACAATACCAACTCGCAGGAAACGCGTTTCATCCCGACCGATACGCCTGATCCTGAACTCAAGGTTTTGCAGCCGCGTCTGAAAAACCTTGAGTATTACGCCACGCACCACGGTGATTCTTTTTTTGTGATCACAAATGAAAATGCCCGTAATTATAAATTGGTCAAAACACCGGTTACTGCGCCAGGAATGGAAAATTGGCAGGATGTCATTCCGCATCGCGAGGATGTCCTGATCGAACATATTGACGCCTTCGAAGATCACCTGGTAGTACATGAACGCAAAAACGGACTCAAGCAATTACGCCTGAGCAAAGCCGATGGAGCAGGCAATATTCAATATATAAAATTTCCCGACCCCACCTATGAGGTGGCAGGCGAAGCCAATCTGGAATTCAAGACCGATGTTTTTCGGATCAAATACTCATCCCTTGTTACCCCCAACTCGATTGTGAACATTCACATGGATACAGGCGAATGGGAATTACTAAAGGAGGACAACCTCCCCAGCGGGTACGATAAAGCACTATACGCCACCGAGTACATCCATGCCAAAGCCACGGACGGTAAACTGGTACCGATATCCATTGTCTACAAGAAGGGGTTGACGAAGGATGGGCAAAACCCAACCCTGCTCCACGGATACGGCTCCTATGGTTCATCCAGTGAGGCGCAATTTAATTCAAACATCATCAGCCTGCTTGACCGTGGATTTGTTTATGCGATCGGGCATGTCCGCGGCGGGATCGAGCTGGGACGGGATTGGTATGACGAAGGCAAACTCTTCCACAAGAAAAATTCCTTCACAGATTTCATTGCCTGTGCTGAGCATCTGATCAAGGACGGTTTTACCTCAGCCGACAAACTCGCCATGATCGGCGGTTCAGCCGGTGGACTATTGGTCGGCGCAAGCATGATCATACGACCCGATCTGTTCAAGGCGGTCATCTGTAAAGTCCCGTTTCTGGATGTGATCACCAGTATGAGTGACCCGACCATCCCCTTGACCACCCTCGAATACGATCAATGGGGCAACCCTGAAAACAAGGATGAATTTGAGTATATGCTCTCGTATTCTCCATACGACAACATCCAACCCGTTGAGTATCCGGACATGCTGCTCACAACTGGTTTCAACGATCCCCGCGTGGCCTATTGGGAACCCGCCAAATTCCTGGCAAGGTTGAGGGACATAAAAAAAGGCGACAGCCTCGCCGTGCTTCAAACCAATTTCAGCGCGGGACACGCCGGCGCCAGCGGGCGATATGATTTCTTGAAAGAAAGCACCCTGGACTATGCCTTCCTAATCGACCGGCTTGGCATTAAATAACAAAAAATCCTCCGAGAAATTTGATCGGAGGATTTTTTTATTCAAACAAAGCCGCTTACACAGGCGTTCCCTCCGCCTTGGCTACAATATCTTCCAACATCTTCGTCGTCAATGACTTGGGACGTTCGATCGGCATTCCGAGCGCGCGCGCCCATACATAGTTGGCGGTCACACCGAGGGCGCGACCCACACCGAACAAGACGGTATAGAAATCAAAATCACGAACGCCATAGTAATACTGCAAGGTGCCGCTGATCGCGTCTACATTCGGGGCGGGGTTTTTGGCCTTGCCCTGTTCCCTCAACACCGCCGGTACCACGTCGAAAACCAGATCGGCAAGACGGATCAACTCGTCCTCGCCAAACCGCTTCTTGGCAAATTCCATTTGCGCCGTAAAGCGTGGATCAGGGACGCGCAGGACCGCATGTCCATAACCGGGGATGACGTGCCCGCTGTTAAGCGTGTCCCATGCAAATTTATATAATTCGTCGCGGGCGGGTACGCCGCCGAATTTATCGTGGACTTCCAGCAGCCAGCCGAGACATTCCTGATTTGCCAAACCATGCAATGGACCAGCCAGGACATTGAGACCGGCTGAGAAGGCGTAGTACACATCTGAAAGTGTTGAACCAGCCAAATGCGTGGCATGAGCCGAAGCATTTCCAGATTCATGGTCGGAGTGCAGGATAAAGTACAGGCGGGCCAGTTCAGAATATCCCTTCTTGTCCGCAACCTTCATCATCTTTGCAAAGTTCGCGCCGTAATCCTGCTTGGGGTTATATTTTGGTTTGGCAGATTCGCCAAAGTATTTCATGCGATAAATATATGCCGCAACGATGGGAAGTTTCGCAGTCAGGTCAAGGCTGTCTTCCAGTGCTGCTTCCCAATATTCGTCCTTCTTCATACTGTGATATTTCGCCGCAAAAACCGAACCGTTCTGCAAGGCAAGCACAGCCTGGGAGAAGAGGGTCATCGGGTGGGTCTCTTTCGGCATGGATTTGAGCATCTTGTAAACATAATCAGGGATGATCGCACGCTTCGCCCATTCGTCTTCCACAGCCTGCGCTTCCTCCCTGGTCGGCACTTCTCCGATGATCAAAAGATAATACAAACCGCCCACGAGAGGCATCTTGCCGCCGCGCCCTTTTGGCAAAGCCTTGAGCACTTCGGGAATGGACATGCCGCGGAAGCGGATGCCTTCGGCCGGGTCAACAAATGAAACATCTGTCAGCAGGGATTTGATGTCGCGCATCCCGCCAACAATCTGGCCGACAGTCACATTTGCCACAACGACTTCGCCGTGTTCCTTCGCCAGGGATTTAATACGCTCGCGCATAGCGGGCAATTGAGCTGAGATTTTTTCATGAAGAATCATGATCGACTCCTTTATCAAATGGTCTTTTCAAAAAGTAAAGGTCAATCGTCATTTGACTCTTGACCTTTGTACAAAATTACAAACTCACCAAACTCTTCAACGCCTCGTGCGTTTCTTTCACCGACGCGGCGGATTTTTCAAACATGGCTTTCTCTTCGGCATCGAACTTGTATTCGATGATTTTCTCCATGCCGTTCGCGCCAAGCACAACGGGAACGCCGAAGTACATGTCATTCAGACCATACTCGCCATTCATATAGGTTGCGCATGGGACGATCAGCTTCTTATCCTTCAAGATGGCTTCCGCCATTTGCACGCAAGCCATCGAAGGGGCGTAAAAAGCGGAGCCGGTCTTCAACAGGTTTACGATTTCATCGCCGCCCTTGCGGGTGCGGTTGACGATCGCTTCCAGCTCGTCAGCAGGCAGATATTCCTTCAAGGGAATACCGGCAATGTTGGAATGACGGGTCAGGGGAACCATTTCATCGCCATGTCCGCCCAACACATAACAATTAATATTCTCAACGCTCACACCGGTTTCCATCGCCACAAATGCGCGCATCCGGGCAGAGTCCAAAATACCGGCCTGACCGATGACACGTTCACGCGGCAGTTTGGTGACCTTCATCGTAAGATACGCCATCGTATCCAATGGATTGGTCAAGACGATAAAAATCGCATTTGGCGAATGTTTTAAAGTCTCCGTCGCAGCTTTGCCAACAATCTCCGCGTTCGTCTTGAGCAAATCGTCGCGGCTCATGCCGGGCTTGCGTGCAATGCCGGCTGTAATGATGACGATGTCCGAATTCTTGGTATTGGCATAATCATTCGTACCAAGCACATGGGTATTCTTACCAATAATCGGCATTGCCTCGAGCAAATCCAGGCTTTTGCCCTGCGGCATACCTTCCACCACATCCAGTAAAACAATATCGGCAAGTTCACGTTCGGCGAGCCAATGCGCAGCGGTTGCACCCGTATTGCCAGCGCCAATGATAGAGATTTTTTTCATGGTTCCTCCAAAAATTTAATCGGCGTCAGACGCCGTTATTTTTCACCAATTCTATCCGAAAGCATCACAGCCCAATAGGTCAAAATGTCACATTTTTGAACACACAATCATGCCGGCCCTGATAATAAAGAAGGACTCCTACCTGCCGATTCAGTCAAGGAGTCCTTCGCTCGCTTCATTCTTAATCTCTAGCTTGATTCTGCTTCGAGAAAGCGGGTGGCTTGAATGGCCGCCGCCGCCCCCATTCCCGCAGACGTGATGACCTGCCTGAAGTGCGGATCGGCCACCTCCCCAGCTGCATACACGCCCGGGACACTCGTTTCCATCTTGTCATTGACCACAATATAACCCAGGTCGCTCATCTTCAACTTGTCCTTGAACATCTGCGTATTCGGCGTATGACCGATAAAAATGAACAGGCCGTCTGTTTCAAAGGTGGTTTCCTCGCCCGTTTTTACATTCCTTAATTTCAAAGTTTCAAGTTTATCCGAACCTAAAACCTCGGTTACCACTGTGTCGAGGATGAAGTTCATCTTCAGGTGTTCCTTGGCACGCTTCTGCAAAATCGCGCCTGCGCGGAACTCGTCGCGGCGATGAATAACCGTCACAGACGAAGCATAACGCGTAATGAACAATGCTTCCTCCAACGCGCTGTCTCCGCCGCCCACGATTACAACCTTCTTATCCTTGAAGAACCAGCCATCGCAAGTCGCGCAGTAGGAAACGCCGCGTCCGGTCAATTCCACTTCACCGGGAATATTAAGGTGGTTCGGGTCCGCTCCCGTGGACACGATGACCGTATCCGCTTTATATTCACCGCTGTCTGTTTTCACCTTATATGGACGCTGCGAAAAATCCACCTCCTGCGCCATATCAAACTCGACCTTCGCGCCGAAATGCTCCGCCTGCTTTTGGAACAGCTCACCCAATTCAGCGCCGCCCACGCCTGCCGGGAAACCAGGATAGTTTTCAATAAGATGTGTCAACGCAGCCTGACCGCCCAATTGCATCCCCGTCAGCACGACCGGAAATAACTCCGCGCGTGCGGCATATAAAGCCGCTGCCAACCCCGCAGGACCAGAGCCTATCACCAATACTTTTACGTGTTTCTCATTCCCATTCGTAGACATTTTATCTTCCTGACAGGTGACAGTCACTTGACAAACGACCATCGCCTTTTCCTATATATTTTTATTTCAACCGTCATAAAGACGCTTCAACCTGCCTTCTTATTACCGCCCCGCATTGTATCAGATGCTTACAAGTGTGGAAAGTTGAAATAATATATCCAATAAATATTTTATATAAGGCATCTGTTGATCCAACAGGAACAAGTACACAGGAAAATTTCAGCCAGCTTTTCTGACATTCCTCTTACACAACCTCCATAAAACCTGCCGCGCTCATCCATAATTCCTCCATAATGGATTGCTATAGTAGGGGCGAAAGAACAAAATAATAGATCAAAACTTAATTGGAGGTAAATATGTTTCGCAAAGGTCCTTTCATTGTCTTTAGACTTATCGGCTTGCTGCTTGTGATCGGTCTCATCGTTGGCGGCGGTGCAATGGCTTACAGAGCCGGCATTACACAGGGAATCTCACAAGCTCCCGCAGTGGCAAGCGCCATCTCGAAGGCCGCTGAGAACGGTCAGATCGCACCTGTTTTTCCGTTTATGCATGGGCATGGATACGAGTATGGTTATCCGATGATGTACAGCCGTCATCACTTCGGCTTCTTCCCACTTGGCGGAATCTGTCTCTCGGTCTTCATCCTGTTCCTGTTCGCCGGCTTCCTGAAGATGATCTTCTTCAGCCGAATGCGACAAGGAGGTCACATGCACGGACCCTGGGGCAGCCACTGGGATGGCGGTGTCCCGTCCATGTTCGCTGAGTGGCACAAACGCGCACACGGCGAGGCCGCACCATCAGACTCGGAAGAGTCAAAGCCCTTTGAACCAAAAGCGTAAAAGATGGATAATTGTGAATGCCGCTCGAATATCAGCGGCATTCACAATTTAAGGATAAACTTGGCACACTCATGAACACCATCCTCGTCGTGGATGACGAACCCAAGATCGCGCGCCTCGCACGCGATTATCTTGAAAAGAACGGTTATCGCGTTGTCACCGCCGCAGACGGTCAATCCGCGCTGACAACTGCCCGCCGCGAAAAGCCGGACCTGATCATCCTCGACCTCATGCTCCCAGATATAGATGGACGCGAAGTATGCAAGATCCTGCGCCGCGAAAGCGACGTGCCGATCATCATGCTCACCGCCCTCGCCGAAGAGGTGGACCAAATCACTGGTCTCGAAATTGGCGCGGACGATTACATCACCAAACCCTTCTCGCCTCGCGCCCTCGTTGCCCGTGTACGGGCGCTCCTGCGTAGAACGCGTGGAGAAATAAAAGCGCCAAACCTGCTCCGCGTTGGTTCTCTCGAAATTGACTCAGAAAAACATTCTGTCACCTTCAATAATAACCCCATCAAACTCACGCCTAATGAATTCAAATTACTATATCTACTCACCAGCCGCCCCGGTCAAACCTTCACCCGTGAACAACTGCTCGACGATCTGCACGGCGCCGCAACCAGCATCGACCGCAGTGTGGATTCACATATCAAAAATCTGCGAAAGAAACTTGAAGCCGGATCAAACCAGATTATGATCGAAACTGTTTATGGGATCGGCTACCGGATCGTTGAGCTATAGATGTATCACGACCATCGCCCCCCTCACTTTCCCCCTTCCCACTTCCCGCCGCGTCACTGGCGGGGTAGTCGTCGTTTCTTTTTACCATTCGTACTTTTCTTCGGCAGTACAACGCTATTATTTTTCATTGCCATCGCCATTATTTTTTACCTCGCGATAAACCTGGGCGATGGACATTTTAGGGGCGGATTTCTTCTTCCACTTTGCGGTATCCCCATAGCGTTCATGCTGATCGCATCCATCGTTGGCAATTTCACCTTCAGAAAATTCGGCAAACCCATGACCGATATCTTCTCTGCCATCGACTCAATCTCTGAAGGCGACCTCAGTGTGCGCGTACCCGAACATTATCCGCATCAATTCGGACAACTGGCCCGGCGTTTCAACCACATGGTCAGCGAGCTCGAACGTGCCGACCAACAGCGCCGCAACCTCACCGCCGACATCGCGCACGAACTCCGCACGCCGCTTCATATAATTCAGGGCAATCTCGAAGGCATCCTCGACGGCGTCTACCAGCCGACTCCCGCTCACGTCAATAATACATTGGATGAGACCAAGCTACTTGCCCGCCTCGTGAACGATCTTCAGATCCTCTCCCTTGCTGAAGCAGGACAACTACCGCTTCATCCTACCCGCTTCCTGCTCGCTGATCTTTTGCAGGACCTCGCTTCCAGCTTCTCATCCCAAGCCGCATCCCTCGGCATTGACTTGACAATAAAAATCTCAGATTCTTCACAAGAAATCACCGCCGATTATGACAGACTCAATCAGGTGCTGTCCAACCTCATATCCAACGCGCTCAGGCACACTCCTCAAGGTGGGAGAATTTCCATCGAAATAGAAACAATGGTCGGCGAGGAAAGAGGCGCGCGGATCATGGTCAAGGATACAGGCGCAGGCATCCCAGCCGAAGATATTCCATTTATCTTTGATCGATTCTGGCGAGGTGAAAAATCACGCAGTGAAAGAGTAAATAGCGGGTTGGGGCTTGCGATCGCAAAACAACTCATCCACATGCACGGCGGCTCAATTGATGCAGCCAGCGAATTGGGCAAAGGCACAATTTTCACAATTGAATTGTCCGAATAAATTTGGTTTACAATCGTTTAAACTGATTATGGGGGCATGTTAGAATTGCCTGCAATGGAAATTTCAGAGAAACTACAGGGCATTCTCGCCACCCTGCCTGCCAAGCCAGGTTGTTATATCTATCATAATGCCGAGGGGACGATTATTTACATTGGCAAAGCCATCAGCCTGAAAAACCGGGTGCGTTCCTACTTCCATGCCGATTTAAGTCACGATGCGAAAACCCGCCGCCTGATGCGCGAGGTCGTAGACATCGAATGGATCGTCGTCGGGTCGGAGCTTGAAGCGCTCATCCTCGAGATGAACCTCATCAAGAAGCATCGCCCAAAGTACAATATTCGGCTTAAAGATGACAAGCGCTACCCCTACCTGAAAATCCACTGGCATGAGCCATACCCAAAAGTAACGGTAACCCGGCAAATGGTGGAAGACGGTTCGCGTTATTTCGGCCCATACACTTCGGCCTGGGCAGTCTACCAAACTTTGGAAGCGCTCCGAAAAATTTTCCCTTATCTGACCTGCGACCGTGAGATCACGGGTCTGGATAAACGCGCCTGTCTTTACCTGGACATCAAGCTGTGTACCGCCCCCTGCATTGGAGCAACCACCCAGGCAGGCTACCGTCAAATGATCTCTGACTTGATGGAGTTCCTAAGCGGGCACAGCGAAGAAATCATCACCCGCCTGCAACATGAAATGGAAAAAGCCGCCGAAGAAATGCACTTCGAAAAAGCCGCCGCCCTGCGCGATCAATTGAAAGCCATACAGGCGATCATCAAGAGGCAGAAGGTCGTTTTTGCAACGGACTATTTAGACTCGGATGTGCTGGCCATGGCGCGCACAGATGGCGAGGCCTGCGTGCAGATATTCTTCATCCGCAGCGGAAAATTGATCGGACGGGAATACTTCATCCTGGAAGGCACGGAAGATACAGCCGACACCGAAGTGATGACAGAATTTGTCAAACAGTTTTATACCGAAGCTGCAAACATTCCCGAGCAAGTGATGCTGCCGCAGGAGATCGAAGAGAGGATCATCATCTCGCAATGGCTGCGCTCGAAACGAGGCGGTAAAAAGGTGGAATTGTTTGTGCCGAAGGAGGGCCAACCACATGAGTTGGTGCAGATGGCGGCCGAGAACGCATCTGAAACTTTGCAAGCCTTGCGTGCTCAATGGCAGGCGGATGCGCACAAGCAGGAACAGGCGCTCGGCGAATTACAGTCTGCATTGAATCTATCCACACCGCCAAACCGCATAGAATGTTATGATGTCAGTCACACGCAAGGCGTGGCGACAGTCGGCGCGATGATCGTTTTCGAGCAGGGTGTGCCGGCCAAAAAACTTTACCGCAAATTCAACATCGACAGCACAAGCATCGGCGTACCTGATGATTTCGCTTCGATGGAGGAAATGCTTACGCGCCGCTTCCGCAGGTGGCGCGGTTCACAGGATGCAGGATCAGTCCCAGGGTCCAAGCCGGACGCCTCCTTTTCCTTCCTGCCTGACCTGATCATCATTGACGGCGGTAAAGGTCAGCTCAGCCGCGTAGTCAAAGTCCTGGAGCAGTTTGGATTGTTTGGCAAGGTGCCAGTGGTCGGGCTGGCAAAACAGGAGGAGGAAATTTTCTTCCCGCATAAAAGTGAGGCCTTGATCCTGCCGCGTCATTCACAGGGACTATATCTCGTACAACGGATCCGCGACGAGGCCCATCGCTACGGAATTACCGCGCATCGCCAAAAACGCTCAAAACTGGGCCTGGCATCCCAGCTGGATTCGATCCCGGGTATTGGGCCTGCCAGAAGAAAATCCCTCTTGATACATTTCGGTTCTATGGATAAGATTAAGGAAGCCACTATTGATGAACTTGCCGCAGTGAAAGGCATGAATGCAACTGCGGCGGAAAGTATTAAGGCACATCTGGAATGAAAGAAGTCTGGATCGTTGACGATGATGATGAAATGGCACGCGCGGTCAGTTTGATGCTTAAATTGCTGGACTGCACTACAAAGCATTACATTAGTCCGCGCCCTGCCGCCCAGGCCCTGCTGGCAGGCGGGAAACCCGATCTAATGGTCCTCGATATCAACATGCCTGAAGTGTCAGGCCTGGATATGCTTGAATTTGTGCGCCGCCGCAAGGAGTGGAAAGACCTGCCGGTCATCATGCTTTCCTCAGAAGCAGCCGATGTAATGGTGGATAAAGCCCTGCAAATGGGCGCGGATGGCTATGTGATGAAGCCTGTTACAATTGAAGAATTGGAAAAGGTGATGGCACAAGCCTTTCACAATCATATTACGAAGTGAGTGGAAATGGCTGGAAAAAACTTAAAAAACAAGAAACAAGTAAAAACTACTGGGAATAAACCAGTGAATCAAAACAAGTCAGCGCAAATTTTGTTTGCGATCTTTGCCGTTATTTTGATCCTCTCGATGGTGCTCTCCGCTGTAGCGAATTACTAACGCTGTCAGAATGGTCTAATCTTGCCTGCGCGGCCCTTTGGAGCCGCGCTTTATCGTGAATGTTTTGATTGCAGGGGTTGGGTCACCCCGCCCCTGCAAAGGATGTTTTATGCTGGATAAATTACAAGCTATTGAAGAAAAATACGAACAACTTGGCAAGGAACTGCTGGAAATAGGCAGTAACTATCAACGCGCCGGCGAGATCAACAAGGAGCGGGTAGACCTGGAATCCATCGTTGAAAAGGCGCGGGCATACCGCCAGGCGATGAAAAGCCTGGAGCAAGCCAGGGCCATGATCATATCCGAAAATGATGCGGAGTTGATTGCGCTCGCCAAAGCGGACGTGGATGAGCTCATCCCCAAGATCGAAGCCTTGGAAAAAGAGATCAGAGGCATGCTTGTGCCTAAAGATCCGCGCGATGACAGGAACGTCATTTTTGAAATTCGCGCAGGCGCAGGCGGTGACGAAGCCGCCATCTTCGCCGCGGATCTATTCCGCATGTACACGCGTTATGCGGAAGGCAAACGCTGGAAGCTGGAAGCCATGTCTGAAAACGCCATCGGCGTGGGCGGTTATAAGGAAGTGATCTTTGGGGTCAAAGGCAAAAGCGTATACTCAAAATTGAAATATGAATCGGGCGTGCATCGTGTGCAGCGCGTGCCATTAACCGAATCACAGGGACGTATTCACACGTCCACAGCAACCGTGACCGTGCTTGCAGAAGTGGATGATGTGGAGGTGGACATTCCCGAATCCGATATTATTATCGAAGTCTATCGCTCCTCTGGCGCCGGCGGACAGAATGTGCAGAAGAACTCCACCGCCGTGCGTTTGCATCACAAGCCGACAGGCATGATCATCACCTGCCAGGATGAACGCTCGCAACTGCAAAATAAATTACGCGCCTTGAGCATCCTGCGCGCGCGATTGTATGAAATCGAAGAAGCGAAGGCGCGCGCGGAACTCGAAGCAGACCGCCGCTCGCAGGTCGGGTCGGGCGATCGTTCGGAAAAAATCCGCACCTATAATTATCCGCAGAACCGCGTGACGGATCATCGCGTCGGATTATCCAGCTATAATCTGCCTGCAGTGATGGACGGCGCAATCGACCAATTCATCGATGAGCTTTCCACTCGCGATGAAGCGGGCAAACTAGCAGCTTCGGGTGTAAATGAGGATGAGTAAACTGGAAGGGGCGCGGTACCGCGCCCTTTTTATTTTATAACCCATTGACATGACGAAAACCATCAACGATCTTCTCGAAACACACACATCTCAACATACAGGCGGTTTTCCCCAACAGGAAGCACAACTCATCATTGCCCACGTACTCGATAAATCGCGCACATGGATCGCTGCACACAAAGACACGCCTCTTACCGACCCGCAAATTGATTCCGCTCAAAAAGCATTCTTCCGCTTGAAAGCTGGCGAACCGCTGCCCTACCTCCTCGGTCACTGGGAATTTTTCGGTCTCGACTTCGACATTACCAAAGATGCCCTCATCCCGCGCCCCGAAACCGAATTACTTGTAGAAAAGGCAATTTCCTGGCTAAAGGCTTCGCCAGAACGCAGAACCATTGCGGATATCGGTACCGGCTCAGGCATAATCGCCACATCCATTGCCATGCACGTCCCGCAAACCCGCATCCTTGCAACGGACATCTCCCAGGCCGCGCTCAAAATTGCAAAACATAATGCCATGAAATTTCACGTCCATCATCGCATCGACTTTTTGCTGTGCGACCTCCTGCCGCAACATGTTGACCCTCTCCCCACCGACAGCCACTTTGACCTCATCTGCGCCAACCTACCGTACATCCCAACCCGAACCCTTCACCAGCTTCCCATCTATGGGCGCGAACCCACCCTCGCCCTTGATGGCGGTGCAGACGGGCTCGACCTATATCGCCGCCTGCTAAAAATTGCACCTGACTGGCTCGCCCCGGGCGGTATGATGCTGCTCGAAATAGAAGCATCGCAAGGCGCACAAGCCCTCAGCCTCGCCTACGACTCATTCGATCAGGTCACCCTTCATTTGCACCAGGACCTCGCAGGTCACGACCGCCTTTTGGAAATCATGCTTCCATGAAAACTGAAATCATCCCCGCCGCCGAAATCCAGCGCGCACTTGAAGTCCTGCAAAATGGCGGCATCCTCGCCTTCCCCACCGATACCGTCTACGGTCTCGGCGCGCTTGCCTTCGATAACTTTGCCATCGAAAGCATTTACTCGGCCAAAAATCGCCCCGTTGAAAAAGCCATTCCCATTTTGATCGGCGATTTAAGCGACCTCGATCAAATTGCGGATGACATCCCAAACATGGCCCACCGTTTCGCCTCCCGCTTCTGGCCCGGACCTCTGACCTGCATCGTCCCCAAAAAACAGACTCTCCCCCCGGCTGTTTCCGCCACCCCCACCGTAGCCGTCCGCATACCAGATCATGTTGATGCGCGCACTTTGCTCCGCGCTGCAGGCCCCATGGCGGTGACCTCAGCAAACCTTTCAGGACAGTCAAGTCCGACCACAGCCCAGGAAGCATACCGCCAACTCGCTGGACGCATCCCATTGATCCTGGATGGCGGCAGGACACCGGGTGGAGTTCCATCCACAGTAGTGGATTGCACAGGGGAAAAACCAGTGGTATTAAGAGAAGGGCCGATATCACTGGATGAATTGTTGGCGGCGCTTAAATCAGACAAATAACTCTCATCTTGTTTTTAGGCGTTGCTCAGGTTAGGTTTAACTCGCCGAATATAATAAACATTACATTCTCCTATGTAAACCGCCGATGACTTGGGCAAGTCATCGGCGGTTTGGCTTTTAATATTCGGACAATGGAAAACGGACGAGAGGCTATTTATTCATCGTCTTTGGTCCATCGTCTAGCGTCAAGACAAGGGCCACGTCGGCAATACATCAATATCCAATTGCGAGACATGCCCAAGCGCGTAACGGTAATATCCCGCCGAGGCGATCATGGCGGCATTATCAGTGCATAAAGATAAAGGGGGAATATGGACAGGAAATTCTGTTTGAGCTTTGAATATCTGGCGCAATGGACGGTTGGCAGAAACACCGCCTGCAACAAGGATTTCCTTCGCCTCAAATTCTCGCGCGGCATTCATGGTTTTCTTGAACAAGACGTCTATCACGGCTTGCTGGAAGGAAGCGGCCAGGTCAGGAACCGGCAGGGAATTGCTTTTTTTCTGCAGTTCACGCACTTCATACAAGACGGAAGTCTTCAATCCGCTAAAGGAAAAATTCCACGTATCCTCCAGCCAGGCACGCGGGAAGTTGAAGCGATGTGAATCACCTTCCTCTGCCGCTTCTTGTATGGACGGTCCACCGGGGTACGAAAGCCCAAGGAGGCGGGCCACCTTATCGAAAGCTTCACCCGCTGCATCGTCGAGGGTCGAGCCGAGCCTTTGATATGTCAAATGATCGGTCATGAGATTCAGCTCGGTATGTCCGCCTGAAACAAGCAAGGCCATCAAAGGGAATTGCGGCTCGGGTGGGATAATGTCGCCTGGTTCGTCCCGCCGAAGGGGGCTGTCGTAAACCCATGCCGAATAGAGATGTCCCTCCAAGTGATTGACGCCAACTAGAGGCTTGCCCATCCCCAAAGCAATGCCCTTCGCCATGTTCACGCCAACGACAAGCGAACCTGCCAGACCAGGTCCCTGCGTGACTGCAATGGCATCGATCTCGTTAAGTGTGAGATGCGCCTGCGCAAGCGCCTGCTCGACAACCCCTGTAATACTCAAGACATGCTGACGTGAAGCCACCTCGGGAAAGACGCCGCCATAGCGGGCATGGATTTCCATTTGTGAGGCGACGACGGACGAAAGCAGGGCGCGCCCGTTTTCGATGACGGCGCAGGCGCTTTCATCACAGGAGGTTTCAACGGCGAGAACGCGGGCGGGTTTTAGGTCGGTCATGGGATCATCTATGCCTTAATCATGGCAATGATTTTATCAACCACTTCATCCATCTTCGATTTTTTTACATCGCCCGCTTTGTAAAGGACAATACGCGCGTCGGCAGTGAAAAGGCGATTCGGGCGGATAAAACTATTCTGGTGTAAAGTGCCAGATTGGAAATCAGCGTTTTGAAGCGAGATGGAATAATCATCCTTCTTCATTTGGCTGGTGATCTGGCACAAGATAACATCATCCCCTTCCAGAGGAACAATAACAAGCGCAGGACGTTTTTTGCTGGTTGTCAGATCTGAATAAGGGAATGGAGCGATAACCACATCCCCTTTTACAAATTTGCCCATGCCGCGTCCTCCTCAGGAGAATCCCAATCTCGGCGAAGCACATCTTCGGATGCCAACATGGTATCCAGCACATATGATTTGCCAGCCTCGCGCAGAATCGCTTTGGAATTTTCGCGTGTGGAAAGGAAGGCAATAAAGTCATAAACTTCGGCAAGTTTGTCAGATGACAAATTGCGAAGCGATTCGTTTATTTGGGATATAGTAATTGTTTCCATTGGTAATCTCCTTTATACATATGATTTTACCGCGAAGAACGTGGGCCTCATCCTCTCTTCCACTTCTTCATCGGCAGGACAAAATCATAGGAATACTCTGCTAGTTTCTCAATGGTTCCATTTGGGTTGACCCAAAGCGTATCTTCAATACGAATTCCCATGCCTTTTTCAGGATAATACAAACCAGGCTCCGAAGTAATCACCACACCGGGAGTAAGGCGTTGGTCATCTCCCGTGGTAAATCCGCTGAACGGTCTTTCGTGAATATTCAACCCAACGCCATGGCCCAGGCTGTGGACATAGCCTTCCACCGGCGCCTTGGTATTGAGCGGCGTTTGATGTCCCTTGGATTCAAAATATTCACAGGTCATTTGGTGATAATGTTTGAAGGGCGTGTTTAGGTCAAAATTATCCATCAATTTATCGTAAATTTCCTTGACCTGATCGTACAATTCCTGGGCCTCCGGCGCGGCATATCCCAAACTCCAGGTGCGGGTGAAATCGTAATAATAGCCGCCGCCGGCCTCGGCAGGATAAATATCAAAAACAATGGTCTGGCCAAGTTTCATGAGATCGGCAGGGTTGCCTGCGGAATGCGGCACACCTGCATCACGCCCAATGGCAAAGATAAAACCGGAAGGCAGCTCCGCGCCGTGCTCCGCAACCCATAAACGGATCCTGGAATGCACATCGCCTACAGTTAATGGTTTGCCATCCTCTTTCAGCAATACTTCATCCGCGCACACTTCACAGGAGGTGAGATACTCGCGCACCTTGCCGACCACCGATGTCGTCACAGCGCCCATCCTGCGGATGCGCGCCACCTCATTTTCATCTTTTGTTTCCATGACGCGCATAAAGATCGAATCTTCACGCGCTTCACCCACGAATTCAATATCAGGCAATAACTTTTGCAGGTGAGCCAACATCCCAAACACTGCGCTCAGGTCATACGTGCCATAGACGCCCACACGCCCCTTTGTCACACCTGCGTCTGTAAGCATCAACTGACTGCGCATGGCGCCTGCCAGCAAAAGATCTCCATCTGCCTTTTTCAACAGGGCATCATAATCGTATTGGCTGTATGGAATTAATTTCAATCCACTTTTGGCGGCTTCATCGCGTTCCATGTCATTGTGGAAATATACCGCCCCCTCACCGCGTTTTTTGATCAGGGTGGCATGGCTTACATGTCCGCCGCCGGTTAAATAATACATGGGCGGGTTATGCTTGGCATTTCCAAATACAATGATCGCATCCAAATTTCGTGATCCCATGATGGCATCGAACTCTGATTTCACTATTTCTCCTTGTTCAGTAAATTCTTCAATGCAGCCAGCAGCACGGCCTCCTGCTCGGGCAAGACGGTGCGCGGATCAAGCAATACTTTATCATTTTCCGTGCGTGCGATCAGCGGCGGATCATTTCTTCGCAGGCTGCGTAAAAATTTTTCTGCAGACCTCACCTCAAGCGATAGCAGCATGGTCGGCATGGACTCGCCCGGGAGGGAGCCGCCGCCGACTGTGGATTCACCTGCCACGACCAACGCTTCGACATTGCTCGGTGCAAGCCCTAGACCCAACTCTGCCGCCCACGCCTCCGCCCGGCCTCGAACCTGTTCCAGCGTCAGGGACATCATCTTCAGAATGGGCACTTCACGCTCTGCCTCGTCTTTGAGGTAATGCAAAAGCGTGGCAGACAGCCCAGCCAGGCAGGCTTTCTCCGCGCGGACCGCCCTGGCAAGTGGGTGTTTCTTGATCTTCGCGATCAAATTTGCTTTGCCAATGATGATGCCGGCCTGTGGACCGCCGAGCAATTTATCGCCGGAGAAGCAAACAATATCGACACCCGCCTGCAAGGACTCTTGCACCGTCGGTTCGTGAGCAAGCCCATATTTGGCAGTGTCGTATAAAGCGCCAGAGCCGAGGTCATCTACGACGGGGACACCTGCTTTGTGTGCAATCTCCACGATATCCTTAAGCCCAGGTTCCTCGGTAAATCCAACCAGCTTGAAATTGGAACGATGCGCGCGCATGAGGAGACCGGTTGTTTCGATCAGTGCCTCTTCATAATCAGAGATGTGGACCTTGTTGGTGGTACCCACTTCCACAAGTTTTGCACCGGACTGCTTCATCACATCCGGGATGCGGAAGCCGCCGCCGATTTCCACCAGCTGTGAGCGGGAAATAACCACGCGTTTTCTATTTGCCAAAGCCGATAAAACCAGCAAAACGGCTGAGGCATTGTTATTGACAATGACCGCCCCTTCGGCGCCTGTCAATTTTTGCAAAAGGGATTCAGCATGGATCAAACGTGAGCCGCGCTGACCTTTTTCGAGGTCATATTCAAGCGTGGAATAGCCGCGTGAGACAATCTCCATGGCGCGAATGGTGGCATCACTCAATGGAGCGCGTCCCAGGTTTGTATGCAGGATCACACCCGAAGCGTTGATGACTGGGATCAGGGTCGGCTTTGTCCAGGCGGTTAAGGTGGATTCTGCTTGGGTGAGGATCAAATCAGTTAACGGCAGGTCAGTTATCAGCCCGGACTTGAAGCGGGTTCTGGTCTCATCCAAAATAAAGCGGATGGCAGCCACAGTCAAAGATCTGCCAAATCTCGCGATTAAATGCGCAGCAGATTCGGTTTGTAGAATTTGTTCCACGGAGGGCAGGTTACGGAGAGTCGTCATCTGTAAAGACAGGCGGGCGGCGGTTCGCTTTTTCGCGAATACGGATAAAATACTCCGCCGCGATCAACCCGCCCGCCAGGCCGAGGATCACATAAAGTGTAACCAGACGCCCAAGCTGCAACCAGGCAAGTGTGACGCCGTAGACGCCAACCCAAAGCGCCTGGCGCACGATGACATTTGACTCAACGGGCGGCTCGCTCGGAAAGCGCTGATGAAGATAGTAAACAATCGGAAGCGCCGTGCCGGTGAGCGCCATGAGGGCAAAAACAAAGAACGACCAGCGCGACCAGACAAATGGTAATGAAAGATACAGCACAACAAACAAACCGCTCCAGCCGATGAGAATCAGCGCGAGCGTGGATGGAAGATATGTGCGGAAGGTTGACGGTGTTTGCATTGGATGAATTATACTGTGGAAAGGATGAGGGACAAGCGACGAGCATTGGGAAGTGAGTGATATGCAATTCCCGTCATCCTGAGCGAAGTGAAGGATCTCTGATCCCGAATGCACGAGACTCTTCGGATGAGCGACACGTATTTTAAGACGATTTACAGAAAGTAAGAAGAGGTGAAAGGATGAAAGTCTCAGAAGCAATTCGTACCAAACGCGCGGTGAGAAAATTCTTGGATAAACCATTGCCCGATGAAATTGTGACTTCGATCCTGAACGCAGGGCGCAGGTCGCAATCCTCGAAAAATAATCAGGGATGGCAGTTCATTGCCATACGAGATAAGGAAATTTTGAAAGCCTTGTCGCAATGCGGCGAGTGGGCGGGACATATCGCAGGCGCAGCTTTGTGCGTTGCCATCCTGACGCCCAAACCGACCGAGAAATTCCAGACCATGTTCGATGCGGGGCAAGCCGCGGCGTTTATGCAGCTGGCCGCATGGGAGTTGGGAATCGGCTCCTGCCCAGCGTCCATTTACGAAGCGGAGGAGGCGCGGGCGATTTTAGGCTTCCCCGCTGAATGGCATTTGCGACTCGCACTCTCATTTGGGTATGCACTGGAAGAGGAAAAGTTGTCCACCCCACCCAGAAAAGGCGGACGGAGGTCACTGGAGGAAGTGGTGCATTGGGAGAAATGGTAAGTATAATTAGCCATCAAAAGCTAATTCGCTTGTGCAGGTAATTGGAAGAGGGACTCCATGACAGACGGACATCGCTTCATCAGTTATTCCACCGCAGATGTGTTGGAATTCGCACGCAGACTCGCCGACGAATTGGAAGGCAGTTATCCACTGGATACGAAGAGGAACGCGTTAACCACAGGTGACAGTCATCTGCGAGATGACTGTCACCTACAAGCCATCGAAGCCTTTCGCTCCAATTTTGGGATTGCTTCGGATTAACGCCCTCGCAATGACGGGATATTCATTTGTAAATTCCTATGCTTACCATATCCGCAACCGATGAATGGCGAACCGCCCACCCCGGAGCAGTAATCGGACTGCTGGAACTTTCGGGCGTAGACAATACGCAACCGTCCCCAAAATTAGAGGAGCGCAAACGCGAAGCCGAAGCGCAGTTACGCGCACGTTATCAGGGATTTGTGCGGCAGGATTTTCTGTCCCTGCCGGTCATGGCGGCATACCAGCGCCACTACAAGCGCTTCACCAAAACCTACCACGTTCTACTTCAACTCGAGTCCATTGCGTTGAAAGGAAAGAACCTGCCGGATGTTTCTCCATTGGTCGATTCGAATTTCATAGCGGAAGTGGACACGCTGATATTGACTGCCGGGCATGATGTTGCAAAGTTACAAGGATCGGTTTCCATAGATGTTTCCCGCGAGGGAGACCAGATCACACGAATGAACGGCGCGCCCAAAGCCATGGACGCGGGCGACATGGTCATGCGTGACTCAAAAGGCGTATGCTGCTCGATCATATACGGACAGGATAATGTCTCACTCATTTCACCGGCGACAAAGCACGTTCTCTATGTGGCATACGCTCCGGCCGGCGTTCCCCTGGCTACGGTGGAATCTCAACTGCAAAAGATCAAAGAAAATATCAGACTATTTTGCCCCGCCGCGTTTGTGGAGCAACATCAGTTACTTTCCGCATAGCGCACAAGAATCGCTCCACACGCGAGTGTGGTCAAGTCCGTTCTGCGGTTGTTCGATGAACTGGTTAAGTGCGATGAGGAGGGGGTGTTGAAAGAGGTGAGGAACGCGGTGGAGGGTTCGTGACCCCCATCCCGTCCTTCCCCCATTCAAAACCATGAATGGGGGAAGGTGAATACAGATTTTGAATGGATGCTTTTGTCACCACCCAAGTTGAAGTTTCGCTCCTCCCCCATTTCCGCCTTTTGAAATGGGGGAGGCTGGGAGGGGGTCGGGGTCCAAATGCATAAACGCACCACACCCAAAATCTTCGGGCGCGCCAAACAACTTCACCGCGAAATGACACCAGCAGAGACAAAGCTCTGGGCGCATTTGCGAGCGCATCGAATGGGAGATGTCCATTTCAGAAACCAGCACGCCATCGGCAACTACATTGTTGACTTTTGCGCTCCACGCAAGAAACTTATTATTGAACTGGATGGCAGTCAACATCTTGAACAGGAAGCATACGACAACGAAAGAACCAATTACCTAAAATCAAAAGGGTATAAAGTTCTACGCTTCTGGAACAACGATGTGCTCAACAACCTTGATTCGGTCTTGACTGTCATTTGGGATACCTTGAAAGAATAAGACCAAACATAGCCATCTGTGGTTTAATCCTTGCATGGACTCATCCCTACTCCCCTTTTTCCGCCCTCGCGGCGTCGTCGTCATCGGCGCATCGACCTCGCCCGAAAAATTGGGCTATGGCGTAGCGCGTAATCTCATCGCCAGCGGATATCAAGGCGCGATCCATTTCCTCAGCCAGAAAAGCGGCACATTATTTGAGCGCCCGATATATACGAACCTTGATGAAATCCCCGATCCCGTCGACCTTGCGATCCTGATCATGCCTACCCAGTCCACGCCGCAGACGATCGAAGATTGTGGGAAGCGCGGCATCAAAGCCGCCATCATCGTCTCAGCGGGATTTCGCGAAGTGGGCGCGCAGGGCGCGGCGCTTGAAAAGCAATGCGTGGAAGTCGCGCGCAAGCATGGCGTGCGTTTGCTGGGGCCGAATTGCATCGGCACACTTGATACGCATCTGCCGCTCGATACTACCTTTCTCCAGCCGCCCATGCCCGCGCAGGGCGGCATTGCATTTGTCTCGCATTCGGGCGCATTCTGCGCGGCCATCATTGATTGGGCGCGGGGGCAGGGTTTCGGTTTTTCGCAGATGGTCAGCCTCGGCAATCAGGCGGATGTCAACGAGACGGATGTGCTGCCCGAAGTCGCGAAAGATGAGCACACGCGCGTCATCGTGCTTTACATGGAAAGCGTTTCAGATGGGAAACGATTTGTTAAGGTTGCCAGCGAAGTCACAAAACATAAACCTGTGATTGCACTTAAGGTCGGCCGCTTTGAAGCGGGACAAAAAGCCGCAGCCTCCCACACGGGAGCGCTGGCTGGCTCCGAGGCGGCCTTCGATGCGGCTTTTGCGAAGGCTGGCGTCTTGCGTGCGGATACCGCCGAGCAGATGTTCGACTGGGCGCGGGTGTTGGAATCCTACCCTCGTGGCATCCCCCTACGGGGACTTCGCGATAAGCCCGCAAAGAACGCTCGCTGCTCGAACACCAGTAATAAGGAAATTGCGGTATTGACCAATGCAGGCGGGCCCGGCGTGATCGCCGCCGATGCACTCGAAACGAACGGCCTGCTTCTGTCTCCATTGACAGAGTCCACGCTGACAGCTTTGTCCTCGACCCTGCCCCCTGCTGCAAGCGTGCATAACCCCGTGGATATGCTCGCCTCCGCCTCTCCCGACACCTACGCATCCTGCCTGAAAATTCTGCTCGAAGACGAAAACGTGAACGGTGTGATGATCATATTACCTCCGCCACCCATGTTCAAGACAGAAGATGTGGCAGAACGACTGGTGGAAGTGATTCGTCAATTTAATAAACCTGTTGTGGTTGCCTTGATGGGATCAACGCTCGTTGAAAAAGCGCGCGGAGTTTTTCAACATGCAAATATTCCAACCTATCCATTCCCCGAATGTGCGGCATCGGCATTGGGGGCGCTGGCCAAACGAGCGGTATTTCTTGAAAGGGAACAGACCCTAAAGGTCTCCCCTTCGGGGATGGTATCAGAGACCTTTAGGGTCTCGGAACCAAAAGATAATAGTATTGAAGAACTCATTATGGCTTATGGCATTCCAACCTCCCCCATCAAACTCTCGCACAACGCAGACGAAGCACTAGCCATTGCAAACGAATTTGGCTTCCCGCTTGTGATGAAGATCGCCTCGCCTGATATTTTGCATAAGTCAGACGTGGGCGGCGTGCTGCTCGATATCAAAGACACCGCTGCTCTCCAGAGCGGCTACACGAAAATAATCAGTCATGTCAAGTCACTGAAACCTGAGGCAAAGATCGAAGGTGTCTATCTGCAACGCCAGATCCCTGAGGGACAGGAGGTCATCATCGGTATGGTACGCGATCCGCTCTTTGGACCGTTGATGATGTTCGGCTCGGGCGGCGTGGAGGTGGAAGGTCTCAAGGATGTGGCATTTGCCCTGGCGCCGCTGAATCAGGCCGAGGCCGAGTTGATGATGCGTAAAACATGGGCTGGGAGAAAGCTAAAAGGGTTTCGCAGCCTCCCGCCTGTTGACCAGGAGTCTGTCATCGATGTCCTGATCAAATTATCGCAGCTTGCAATCGAACACAATAATATCGAAGAGCTCGAGATCAACCCGTTGAGGGTATTGAGCAGGGGCGCAGTGGCGCTGGATGTTCGAGTAAAATTGCGCGCATGACTGAACTCGAAACCTTTATCTCGCAATTCAAAGACAAGTCCATCAGTATTGCGGTTTACGACCTGCAAACGCAAAAGGAAATTCTCATCCACGCCGATGAACTGATGCACCCTGCCAGCACCATGAAAGTGCCTGTGATGATGGAAGTGTTCCGCCAGGCGCATGCGGGTTTGCTTGCATTGGATGAGCATTTGAAAATTTTCAACTCTTTCAAAAGCATCGTGGATGGCAGTGAATTCTCGCTGGACGCCTCCGATGATTCTGAAGGCACCTTATACGAACGCATTGGCGAGACGGAAAGCATCCGTGAATTAACGCGGTTGATGATCGTGCGCAGCAGCAACCTGGCCGCCAATCTGTTGATGGAAAAGGTCGGCACAGCCCGTGTGGATGAATTCATCAAAGAACTTGGCATTATGGACATGACGATCATTCGTGGGTTGGAGGATAAAAAGGCTTATATATTGAATATCAATAACTCTGCCAGCGCGCGCAGCTCAACATCCATGGTGCGCTTAATCGCGGAAGGAAAAGTTGTCTCAAAGCAAGCCTGCGATGAAATGATCCGGATCATGTTGGGGCAGGAATTCAACGAAAGCATCCCCGCCTTACTGCCTGCATCGGTGAGAGTCGCGCACAAAACAGGCTGGTCGGGTTCATTCTTTCACGACACAGGCATTGTCTTTCCACAAAACCGAAAGCCTTATGCCATCACGCTTTTTACACACGGCTTCCCCGAAGGGAACGAAAACGAAGCGCATGCGTGCATGGCGCAAATTTCAAAATTCATTTACGAAGAAATCATATGATCACCTTATCCACCCTCACCTACTATCCCATCAAAGCCTGCCGCGGATTCGATGTTCAGGCATCCAAAGTCGAACGCATGGGCCTTGAGCATGACCGCCGCATGATAGTGGTCACTCCCGAAGGCCAATTTCTCACCCAGCGCGAACATCCCAAACTCGCCCTCATTACCCCAAGGTTGAAAAATGATGGGGTCACGCTCTCCACGCCGAATTTTGATTCAATTCATTTCAATATTCAAAAGTCAGGTGCAAGCCGGCCTGTCAATATCTGGAAGTCCAAAGGTGTAAATGCAATCGATCAGGGTGACGAAGCAGCGGGATGGCTTTCGGACTGGCTCGGCACACCCGTCCGTCTTATGCACATCGCGGATGGCTTCAAACGCAAACTCAACCCAGACTACGCCGTCAACCCAGATGACCATACCGGGTTTGCAGACGGCTACCCGATCCTGGTCGTCTCTGAAGCGTCGCTTCAGGACTTAAACTCGAAGCTGGTTTCTCCGCTCCCGATGAATCGCTTCCGCCCGAACATCCTCGTTAAAGGCTGCGGACCCTACGCGGAGGATGCATGGAAGCGCATCAAAATTGGCGAAATCGAAATGGCGCTCGTTAAACCCTGCGCACGCTGTGTGGTGACAACGATTGATAAAGAGACGCTTGAGAAAAACAAGGAACCGCTTAAAACATTGAGCACCTATCGCAAGCAAAAAGGCGGAGCGATGTTCGGCATGAACGTCATTCCATTAAATGAGGGTGAAATCAAGGTCGGTATGAACGTGGAAATTTTGGAATAGCGAGCAAAAACATGGAAAGAATCATGATCGATATTCTCGGCTGGGCCGGCACAATTCTTTTTCTCATAGCTTATGGATTGGTCTCCGTCAAAAAAGCGGAGGGCGATTCATGGTTGTACCAGGGCTTGAACATCATCGCAGGGACATTCTTGATCATCAACACGATTTACCTGCATGCATATCCATCCGCCGGATTGAACATTGCCTGGGTTGGCATTGCGTTTCTCACATTAGGTCGTAAAGTCTGGATGAAGAATTAAATGGTGGTTTCGATACACCGCTTCGCGGCTACTCAACCACCATTTAATGAATAAATCTCAATAACAAAAATACTGGTTGTAACAAGTTGGTTTTTTTGCACGGACGAGAAGAAAACTCGCCCCACCCAACCAACGAGATAACTATAAAAGAGAACTCGAATATTGTTCCGCAAACAAGGCGGGTTGACCGCCTGTGTGCCAGAACAATACAGTTTCATCCTTCCTAAAGAATCCCTTGCGGATCAGATCGATCATCCCAGCTGCGGCGCGTCCTGTGTAGACGGGATCGAGCAGCAGACCTTCATGGCTGGCAAATAATTTGATCGCTTCGCGCTCCCCTGCCCCAAAGACACCATAACCCGCCTGACAATAATCTTCATTTGCAAGGACATCATCACGCGTGAAATTAATCCGTTCGCCAAGTTTTTCACTGGCTTGTGAAGCCAATTCGGAAACACGGTTTTTCAGCTTCTCTTCCGGCTCGTCGATGCTAATTCCCAGCACCTTGCCTTTGAAGGCAAAGGTACGTTGGCCCAATACAAGTCCCGCGTGTGTGCCGCCCGAGGAGGTGCCGAAGACGATCCAATCCGCGTGGACATTTTGCTGCATGAATTCTTCCATCGCAAAGGTATATCCCATTGCACCCGTGGGGCTTGATCCGCCATAAGGCACAAGGTAAGGTTTCCTGCCCCCGGTGGCAGCTTTATCAAAAGTCTCCTGCAAAATACGGTCACGATCTTTACGGTCTGCCACGGTAATAATTTCCGCTCCGAAGAGCTGGTCAAGCAGAAAGTTTGCGGATGCTTGTTTCGGTCTCTCGCCCGTCAGGACGAGCGTGCAATCAAAACCAAATCGCGCCGCGGCGGCGACCGTCTGGCGGCAATGATTCGATTGGATCGCGCCCGCAGAGATGAGCGTCTTCGCACCCTGCTCGCGCGCCTCCGCAACGAGGAACTCCAGTTTGCGGGTCTTATTCCCGCCGAAAGCCAGTCCCGTCTGGTCATCGCGCTTGACGAGAAGGCGCGGTCCGCCGAGGGCTTCGGAGAGATTCGGTAATTCTTCAATGGGCGTAGGAAGGTGAGCAAAATTAAGGCGGGGAATATTGGTCATACTGAGTCCTTACTTTACGATTTGTAATTTCCGCTATTAAATTGAATAAGCTTTACCCAATCAATTAAACCAGTTTTAGAATCACAAAAATCGTTAATAAATTGACTCGTAAGCAAGTTGGCAATGCCATTTCGCTTACCCAAAAAATCGTCATTGTGTTTCTTTGCCTCATAACCAATTGGTCCCACGATATCAGTATAAAGATCTGGGTTTTCACTGATTAAACACCAAAAATTTTGCCCAACAATTTTCATGTAGCCCCGTAAAAATGTTGTTTTTGTTTTACCGTAGCAAATCCCTAATACTGGCTGAACATTAAGGCTGTGTTTAGATTGTTTAAGTCGTGCAACTGATGTTTTCAGATCCTGCTCTAATTTATCCTGTTGTGAACTATTCCCCCAGTTTGGCCCTGATTTTATAGAAACTACATAATGCGTATTATTGTTCATAAATTCCAGATCAACGCCTTGTGCTGTAGATTTATGCCCACCACTAGTTTGTTCAGCCACAAATACAGCGAGGCCTTCCAGAAAATCCCCAAACAATTTTTCCTCTGATGAAGACAAAAAAGCATTCAGGAGATCATCAATTAATTCACTGGCAGTTGTTAGGTTTTTCGCCCTAAATAAGTAGGGGTTTTTAGTTAACAACTTTTCAAGTTTTAAATCCGACAGGGATTTCAACTTCCTTTGATGAAAATCCACAATATTTTCATTTACATACTGATTTACAGCTCCTAAACTTAGAGGTTTCATTTTTTACCCTTCTTTCCCTTTTTGGGAACTATATACTTTGCTCTTTTCTCGCCAATGACAGGCAGCTTTATTTGCCTTTCAAAAACACGTTGACTGGCAAGTCGAACATATTCAGGATTAACATCAATACCGATAAAGTGTCTTCCCAATTGAAGAGCAGAAAATGCTGTTGTGCCAGAACCAACAAATGGGTCAAGAACTACATCCCCTGGTTTTGTGAAAAGTTTGATAAACCATTCAGGCAAATCAGATGGGAAGACCGCACTGTGGTTTTTATTTCCTGTTTCAGTTGCCAAATGTAAGACATTTGTGGGGTAAACCTTATCTCTACCTACCCAATTTGAAACATTTTTTCCAAAACCGCTGCCAGCACGAGATTCATCTCTTATTTTGTCGGTTTCGCTTAGTTTTGCCAGCCTTTCCTTTGCCCAATCTCCAATCGGCACCATCACTTCTTCTTGATACATATTGAAAGATTTTTGTTTGTTAAATTGAATAAGTCTTTCCCAATTATCCCTAAAACGATTGGGCCACTTCCCGGGGTAGGAATTTTTTTTGTGCCAGACATATTCCTCTGTCCATAGCCATCCTTGCTCGCGCATTTTCAAGATAAGGTCAATAACATAAGTGTGTCGTTCACCATCAACCACTCTTTCCTTAATATTCAAAATAAATGTACCTGTTGGCTTTAAAACGCGTTTAAATTCAGTTGTTTTTGGTAAGAACCACTCAACATAACGATCAGGCTTAATACCACCATATGTCTTTGCACGTTGATCGGCATAAGGTGGAGAAGTGAATATTAAGTCAAATGAATTATCAGGAAATTCTTTAAGAACATCCTCACAGTCGCCTAAAAGTATTTTGTCAAATAAATCTTTCCTAGTCATAAATCAATTCTACTCCAACACTTGTTTCGTCTTTTCTTTTCCACGCAACCGCATCACATCCAAAACACGCGGTACGACTTCGATATATAGCTTATACCAAAATTTATTCGGCGCAAAATCATAAGCGCCCAAAGTGCGGACAACTTCACCGCCCAGCCCTTCCTTGAAGCGGTAGACCCCCCACATCGAGTCGCTTTCGTCAAAGTTCTCAGGCGCGCCCCACAAATCATAGGCGCTGCATCCATTCGCCTTCGCGCGCTTCATGGCCTCCCACTGCAAAAGATAGGTCGGCATTTTTTCGCGGTGCAGATTGAGCGACATGCCATAGACATAATATGCACGCCCCGCAAACATGAACAGGAAAATCGCAGCCACAGGTTCACCGTCCACTTCGGCGATTAATGGGACGCAGGCTGGAAGGTTTGTATGTTTCAAAGTTTCAAGGTTGGACATAAACAATTTCCAAACGCCCAGGTAATAATTTTCGTCGCGGATCACAAAGCTATCGCGGATGCTGGTTTCGGCGTACATTTTGTAAAGCATGGGCAGATCGTCCACCCTGCCAGCACGCACGGCCACGCCTCTCTTCTCCGCCAGGCGGACGTTGTAACGCGTCTTCGGTTTCATGCGCATGAGGATCTCATCTTCGGTGGATGTCAAATCTACGAGGACTGAATTCCTGAACTGGATCTGGTCGGACGAATATCCCCAGCCCCTGCGCTTCAAATCGGACCTCACAGCCTGTCCGCTGTTATCTGTGACGTCTCCCTCGCTGTCAGGGACTCCATGTCCAAGCACGACATCGAGGTCCAGTTTCAGGAAGATTGCGCCTTGTTTCCTCGCGAAGGATTGCAAGTCATCCAATACACGCGTCCGCAGGGACTCGTTATTCCAATCCAGCAAGGGACCCTTGGGTGCATAAAGAATGGACAGGCGGGCGGCAAATCCGTGTGAAAGAATTTGTCGTTTGAGAATAAAGGCGGCAGCAATAACAGGAAGGACGAAGGAAGAAAGACGGGTAATATCCTTTTCAACGTGGAACTCGCCATTCGCATCCCAGACAGCATAATATGGAATCCAACCATACTTCGCCTTCACCTGTCCCCATTCATAGGTTTGAAGGAAATGCGGGTTGGGAAGTTGAGAGATGATTTGGTTCCAGAGTTGAGGGGATCGGGAAGATGGGTTCATAAATACTTTTCTTCGTTATTGCGAGGACGATGTACTTTCGCCCAAAGCAATCCCAAATATTGTAATGAGATTGCTTCGTCGTGGACGAGCACCTCCTCGCAATGACGATACGGACTACGCATTGCGCATCACATATTTCGTATATGTCCAATATAACAACGGACTATACACTCGATCCACCGCTTGCGCAGCTCGTTTGACCTCGCCGCCAAAGCCACGTTTGAAGCGGTAGACTCCCCACAGTCCCTCGCGGCGGGATTCAAATTGGGCTTCCAGCGTTTCTTCATTCTCGTCGGGAACACCCCACAGGTCGTATTCTTCACAGCCGCGTGCCTTTGCCCAGCGCATGGCCTCCCATTGCAAGAGATAGGTCGGCATGCGATTGCGTTCCTGATCATTCGATGCGCCAAAGACGTACCAGGCGCGTTTCCCGTTTGCAAAGACCATCAGTGAGGCCAGCGGTTTGCCTTCGTATTCAGCCACCAGCAATTCACATGTCCCTTTGGGGTGAAATAACTCATAAGCACGTTGATAATATTCTTTTGTATGCACCCCGAAGTTATCGCGTCCGCCTGTGACAGCCATCATTTCATGGAAGGCATGGATATCATCCCATTCACGAACTGTCACGCCTTTTTTTTCGGCAAGACGGATGTTGTAACGGCATTTTGGTTTCATGCGCGCAAGAATCTGTTCTTCATCCTCTTTGATGGAAACGATAATGGTACGGGGAGGCTGGATATTGTGGGGTGAAGGCTTGAAGGTTGAAAGTCGAAGATGGAATTCTTCAGCCCGGACGTCGGGCTCAACTTTGAGGAAGATGGCGTGATTCTTTTTACAAATCGAATCCACCTCCTTCCAAAACTCTCCATCGTTCACTGCCCACTGTCCACCATCCACGGGTTTCGGCATGTAGCCGATAGTCAAGCCCAAAGGCAGGCGGCGGAAAAGGATCTGTGCGCCAACTTCGTTGTTAAGCACCAGGCGCACGGGGCTCCAGCCAAAAATATTTTTTAATTCACCCCATTCACCCATCTGCAATAAATGTGTGTTGGGGCGCTTCTCTAAGAATTGATTCCAATCTGCGAGGGAAACCTGAGGCATGTGAATTCGATACGCTCCGCTACTCAACCATCTAAACCACCGACGTCATGTCAGGCGGTGGAGTGGAGCGGATGGAGCTGGAGGGGAGAAAACCATTGAGTGCGCGAACCAGGTCATCGGTCTCGGAGTGAAGCGTAAATTGCGTAAGTTCTTCAATGACGCGGCCAAGGGCTTCGCCATCCACTTTTTCCTCTTCGGCGGCGCGAAAAATTTCCGCATGCTGCGTGGGCTCGAATTGCATGCCCTCCTCCCAAAGGTCTTCCCTCAATTTTTCGCCTGGACGAATCCCTGTAAAGGCAATATCAATATCACGATGCGGTTCCAAGCCGGAAAGTTTGATCAGGTCTTCTGCAAGATCGAGAATGCGAACCTGCTGACCCATATTGAGCATAAACACCTCGCCGCCCTGCCCCATCGAAGCCGCTTGCAAAACAAGATGCACCGCTTCGGGGATGGTCATAAAATAACGATGCATTTCAGGATGTGTCACGGTAACGGGTCCGCCGCGCGCAATTTGATTTTTAAAAAGCGGCACCACGCTGCCGCGGCTGCCGAGCACATTCCCAAAACGAACAACCGAATACGCACGCTTCGTGCGCTGTGCGGTATCGAGGACGATCATCTCCGCAAGGCGCTTGGTTGCGCCCATGATGCTGACGGGGCGCACGGCTTTATCAGTGGAAATGAGCACGAGTCTTTCGACCCCATACCTGTTCGCTGTTTCGACGACATTTCTCGTGCCGAGGACATTGTTCGTGACCGCCTCCTCGACATTCGCTTCCATCAAAGGGACATGCTTATGTGCGGCGGCATGAAAGACCACCTGCGGCTGGTGCAGTCTAAACATCTCTTCGATGCGGCTGGCATCACGCACGTCGGCAATGACAGGATGAACGGATAATAAAGGCATCTCTTCATTGAGTTCGAGCAGCGATTCAAAAATGTTGTTCTCCCCATGCCCGAGCAAGATGAGCTCCGCGGGTGACCAGCGCGCCACCTGGCGGCAAATCTCACGTCCGATGGAGCCGCCCGCGCCCGTGACCAGCACCCGTTTGCCGCCGAGGATCGAACCCACCAAATGATCATCAATTGTGACGGGCTCGCGGCGCAGCAGGTCGGTGATATCCACCTCACGCAATCGATTGACGCTGACCTTGCCGCCAATCAGTTCATACATGCCCGGCATGGTACGCGAGGAGATTCCCTTTTGCCGGCAAGCATCGTTGACCGAACGAATGATACGCCCGGGCGCGGATGGAATGGCGATGATGACTTCATCCACCTGCTGATTATCGAGAATATCCCCGAGTTTATTTACCCTGCCGATGACAGAGACGCCGTAGATCTGATGATTCTGCTTGGCAGGGTCGTCATCGAGAAAGCCGACGGGAACCAGATTTAACTGGGATGATTTTTGCAGTTCACGTACAACCAGCGCGCCCGCATCCCCTGCGCCAATGATGAGAACGCGCCTGGCTTTTCCTTTGCGCGACGGAGTATTCTGCTCTGCAAGGATGCGCAGGGCAAAGCGTGAGCCGCCGATCAGGACAAGTGACAGGAGCCAGTCAATGCCTAGCGCGGAGCGAGGCATGCCGGGCTGAATCCACCCAAAGCTGATGAGTAAAAGCATCACGCCAGATGTCAACACGGAAGCCGCCGTCACAGCAACCGTAATCAAGCGAAGTTCGCTGGTGCTCGCATAGACCCACAAACGGCGATACAAGCCGAAGTAAAAATAAACTGGGATCTTGACGAGTAATGCCGCCGCACACATTACCAGGGCGGCAGGAAAATAAAACGGCAGTTCACTCACATCCAGGCGCAAGGCAAAACTGCCCAGCACCGAAACGATGATGAGGGCGATATCTCCAATTAAGACGAAGCGGTTACGAATGTGAGAGCTGGATGACATTTGAAAGGATGGTGGATGAGTTTAAATGGATGAAAGAAATGCAAGACATAGTATTAATTGCGCAGAATGTGTTTGCACACTCAGGTGTTGGCGAACCTGTGGATATATTAACCACCACGCATCTCTTTCACCGCTTCTTTCAAACCTTCGGCCAAACTGACTTGAGGTTTGAAGCCGAGGACATCCATTATTTTCTTTGGTGTGCCAATGGATCGATAGATATCACCGGTACGCGGTTCAGCGTGAACATGTTTGGGGGCATCGGGAAAGATTTCATAAAGAATGTCAACCAAATCAAGCAGGCGTGTCTCGATCCCAGTACAGACATTGAATATCTGCCCGGGTGCGGCGGGGTGCTCAGCTGCGAGAAAATTGGCCTGCACCACGTCGCGGACATTGACCAGATCCCGACTCTGTCCGCCATCACCGAAGATCGTGATCGGTTTGTTTTCCAGCATGCGGCGGATGAAGATCGGCACAGCCGCGGCATACATGGAGTCGGGTCGCTGGCGCGGGCCATAGACATTGAAGTAACGCAAGGCGGCAACCTCCAGACCAAATTGGCGGGTGAACAATTCGGCATACATTTCATCCACACGCTTGGACATGGCATAGGGTGATAACTGATGAAGCGGCGCGTCTTCCACGAGAGGCATGGCCTCCGAATCGCCATAGACTGCCGCACTGGATGCAATCACCACACGCTTCACTCCCGCCTTGCGCGCCCCATCAAACAGGATGGATGTGCCTGTAATATTTACATCGAAACATTCCTGTGGTTTTTCCATGGATTCAGGAACGGAGACAAACGCCGCTTCATGAAAAATGACATCCACGCCTTTGACAGCCTGAGCAACTTTGGCAGCATCACGCAGGTCGCCTTCGAAGATTTCGACATCCAGATCCTTCAAATTCTCACGCTGGCCTGAGGAGAAATCATCCAATACGCAAACCCGCTCACCCTGCTGCAAAAGAGCGCGCACAAGATGTGAACCAATAAAGCCTGCGCCGCCGGTCACTAAATATTTCATCATCTACCCGTCCTTCTTAAGACGGTACCAATCGTACGCAGCACAATGTCAAAATCCATACTTAAGGTACGATGTTTGATGTAATAAAGGTCATACTCAAGTTTGACAACCATCTCTTTCACAGTGGCAACATACCCATAATTAATCTGCGCCCATCCCGTGAGACCGGGTTTTACCAGCAAACGCGCACGATAAAATGGAATCTTCTTTTGAAAATCCGCCACCAGTTCAGGTCGTTCAGCACGCGGACCCACCAGGCTCATCTCGCCGCGCAAAACACTCATAAACTGAGGCGTTTCGTCCAGGCGAGTATGGCGTAAGAAATTACCCACTCTTGTCACACGCGGATCATTTATCAACGCTACCTTTGCCTCACCATCCAATTCCGCATCCTGTTTCATGGTGCGAAATTTATATATTTTGAAAGTAGTGGCTCCCTTTCCCAGTCGTTTTTGAGAATAAAAGATCGGGTAGCCGCTTTCCAAAAGGATTGCAAGCGATATAAATGGAAAAATAAAAGCGAAGACAAGGGTACCCAAAGCACCTCCCAAAATATCCATCAATCTTTTGGAAAGTTCATACGTACCGCTGACACGCACCTGGTCTACAAAAGAGCGGATGACCCAGTCCGACTCGAGATGTTCAATCGGCACGCGCTGGGTCAACTCCTCGTACAAAATCGGCATGCGGGATACTTCCACTCCGCGTTCCTGCGTATCCAATATGGTTTGAAAAGTTTCACCCTTGATCTCGCCGTTAATTGCCACCACAATATCCGAAACACGGTAATCTTCCAAGATATCCAAAAGATGCTCACTGGTTCCAAGCACCGCAAAACCATAAAAGGACTTGCCCTTCTTTATTAAATCATCATCTATGAATCCAAGCAGGAGAAAAGGCGGAGGGCTGAGTTTACGATAAATATCCGCAAGTGAGCAGCCTGCCTTGCCCGCGCCCACGATCAGCACGCGGCGCATTAACCCGGACGAGGTGTATAGTCGAATATAGATGGCGCGCCAGCCCAGGGTTAAGATCGAGGCGATGACCAGGAAGGCGCCCACTGCAATGCGCGGGAGGGAATTCGGGTCGAGATTAATCGTAAAAAGCAGGGAATATGCCAACAAACCCACGATGGGGGCAACTGCAATTCCGCGCAGGGTTTTACGCCAGTTCCCGGCAGAATGTGGGTCATAGGATTCCACCATTAACAAGAGCCAGACCAGGGGAAGCAGGTAAAACCAGAATGGAACCTGGATCGTAATCAGGCGTTCTGCCCTGGCCGGCGACAAGCCGCTTTCTATCAAGCGGTACAGGGAGTATTGATACCAAGAATAAATAGCCGCACCCATGGCAGTGACAGATGCGATCAAGTCACCCACCATCAAAATGGAGCGTTGTTCGCTTGGTCTTAGACGCAGGGAAGGACGGTAGATATCAGCCATTTTTATTGAACAAACTAAATATGCCGCTCCACAAGAATCCCGCACCCCATGCAAAATGCATGGTTGTGATCGCGAGCGGCACCCCCAAAAGAAGAAAGCCTTTCTGTTTTTCGATTGCCAGTTTCAAACCGGCCAAACCCAGTGAAATAACATAAACAAACAATAGCACTGCAAGAATGTACCGCATAAATACAATCCACAAGGATAACACAATCAAGGCAATCAGACTTGATACAAAGGCAGGCGGCAAAGCCTGCCGCCAACGTAAAGTCTGCGGATAACGCCTGAGCATCTTAAATTTCCAAAAACCATACCGCCAGTATTGAAGCGCAAGTTTTCCAAATGTGCCGCGCGAAAAATAAACACTACGAATGGAGGGTTCCAGCCAGACCGTTCCCCCTGATTCACGCACGCGCGTGTTGAATTCATAATCCTCATTCGTGAGCAAGGTCTCATCAAAGCCGCCAATCTTATCGATTAACTCACGGCGGAAGGAGCCAAATGGCACGGTGTCCACCGCGCCTGCTTTTGCATTGAAGCGATACTGCGCATCACCCGCGCCCAAAGGATGCGCCGCCGCCAATGAAATGGATTCTGCCATCCAGGTTTCGGCCCCTGCATGGATTTCCCAGATACCGCCCACGTTATCCCCTTTACCTGATCGATGAGCAGAAACACAGCGCTCTACATATTCCGGGATGGGCATGGAATGCGCATCCAAACGGACAATGATCTCGCCTCTTGACTCACGGATCGCCTGATTCAGCCCCGAGGGAATCGTACGCACCAAATTCCCCAGCACGCGCACAGCCAGATCGGCATGCTCTTTTTGGAATGCGGCGATCACCTCCCGAGTGCGGTCAGTGGACATGCCGTCAGAGATGATCAATTCCATCTGTTCACGCGGATAAGTCTGCGCAAGGATGGAATCCAGCAAATGACCGATGGTGGCTTCCTCGTTATAGCAGGGAACAATGATGGAAACAAAAGGCAGGGTGGTCATTTTTATGATTTCGGCAAGACCTCCCCGCAGGAAGAAGTAGCGGGAAGATAATTATCTGTGATAGGGTAATTGTATCCGCAGTTTTGGAAACAAGAGGCAAAAAATGTTAAAGGTTGTCCCCTCTCCCAACATGCTGCGGACGCTAATTCTACCACCATGAATCTGTATGATCTCATGCGCTATCACCTACCCCAAACCTGCACCATCTTCTGAAATCGATCCACGCTACAGCGTGCAAAGAGGAATGTAACCATTCCTCTCAGTCGGCATAATGATTGGGCTTTGATCTCCGCCTGCACACAATTTTCGGCAAATTTCAAAACCATCCAGCTTGGAAAGCATCACATTAGGCAATTAATGCCATCGCTTCGATTTCCACCAACCCACCCTTGGGTAATCCGGCAACAGCCACCGTACTGCGCGCAGGCGGGTTTGCGCCAAAGTATTCGGCGTAGATCGAATTCATTTTGGGAAAATCATTCATATCTTTAAGGAATACGATCGTCTTCACCACATGGTCAAGGCTGGAACCTGCCGCTTCCAATACGCTCCGCAGATTGTTAATTACCTGTCGGGTTTGCTCTTCAACGTCGCCTGCGACCAAATCGCCTGTAGCTGGGTCAAGGCCAATCTGTCCAGCAGTGTAGACCATCGAGTCGGTGCGGATGGCCTGAGAATATGGACCAATGGCCTTTGGGGCTTTATCGGTCTGGATGACCTTCTTTTTCATGATTACCTCATTTGAATAATGTAAACTCGCAAATCAATAACTTGATAGTGGATTTATGGAGCTCATCTATTTTAATACAGAAATACTATACAGCCCGTTTGCGAAATTCTCCGTTTACCTGGGGTGGATCGCCTGTGGCAAATGCGCTGGTCACAGGGAATGCCGCGAAGACCAGAGCAACGGCTATAACCGCCAATTTATGGCGTTTGTGGCAACACAATCGGCGTGAGCGTGACAGTAGGCTGGGGAACGGGTGTCGGCAGGAGCGGAGTCCATCCGCTGAAATAGAAATAATCCGAGAGAAATGCGGTCCGCTCGCGCTCATTCATCGGTCGCGGACGTGAGAAATCCTCCAGCATCGCGGTCAGCAATTCCATGCCAAGATAATGACCATCATAAAATACATGACGGTCAATAAACTCGCGGCGGGTTCCATCGATCACGCTGCCATCCGGAAGGATATACGTCATCTGGTCAAAGAAAAGGTTGCCCAGACCATAATGGATGAAGGAATCGCCGCGAAACTCCATCAAATGCGGAAAATGCGCCTGACTGCCACTTACCACAACCGCACCGGCATCCGCCATCTTGCGAAAATCATCCCCATGCGCATAACACGGGCCGGGGTGATAACATTCCTCATGCTGAAAAGTAAAGATGACCATATACCCTTGTGCGGTCACCTCCTGAATTTGCTTCGTGAAAAAATCATAATCACAATCCGCTGCGCCGGGCGAGGTCGCCGTTGCTTTTACAAAAATATATGACTTCTTTCCATTGCACCCCATGAATGCGATCTTGTTGCCGTTTACTTCCATCAATACAGGCAGGCGCGCTTCCTCAGCGTTTGCGCCGCCGCCATAATAGGGCAGGTTGTATTGCTTGTACAACTTCAATGTATCCAGCATGGCTTGCGTGCCACGGTCTGTAAAATGATCCCCTGTCAATTCGATAATATCCGTCCCCACATATTTCAGTAATTCAAAATATTTAGGGTCGCTGCATAAAATGAAATTGATATACCCGGGTTTTGGGTACGGGCAATTCTTATCGAAAGCCACTTCATTGCTGATATGTGCCACATCCACATCGTACAACCAATCATGGATCAACTCACCGGGGCGCGTCACACCTTTTGTTTCCATGGTAAACGCAGTAGCACGTACCAACGCCGTGACGCCCGTTAACACAACTGTGGCTAATTTTGAAGCGTCGCGATTCGATTCGGGCAATACAAATGATTCGGGATCTGATAACCCAAAATTTATCTTGAGCGGATATACCTCCGCATCAAAATCCTTATGGATCGGAGATTGACCGTCCACGCTCAGCACCTTCCATTTTGGCTGGATTTCCTCGAATGGGATGATCGCCCAATTTGACATATCCTCCCAGGCAAGATCCAATATCTTATCGGACGATACGCTTCCCCCTTCGGGGATGGTGCGTACTGCGCCGCCAGCTGGTTTGCCCCAAAGCGCAGTAAACGCCTCCAGAGTGGATTCTGCCATCAGTAAACCGTGCCCGATCAACGGTCCAGCAGGAGCGCCTTTCCAGGCGGAAATTAAATCCTCGTAGGTTACGTCATCTGTCACAGTGGGAAAAGGCGCAACCAGGGCGTAAACCCACAAAGCGCCTGAAGCAGATATATCCAGTTTTTGCGTGGCCAGTGCGGGATCGTCAACCCGTGGAATATCCCATTTTTGCGCGATAAGGCGCAAATTGTCTGGAACAGCGGGGCTGATCCATAAGGCGTCGGGCAGTATTTCCTGCGTGGAAGTGGGGTTCGGTGTCGGCAAAGTTCTTGCTTCCATCGGCGCCTCCGTTGCAGGGACGCAGGCCGCGAGAATGGAAAGGCAAATTAGCAATACAAAGGTTTGTTTCATGTGTTCTCAACAAAATTTCAAAATAAAAGCACGAAGCAGGTTGCGCGCCTCGTGCTGCAATAACCACATCCAAATGGGATTACGAAGTTTTATCCAATAAAATTTGAGACAGTGAAAATGCTTTCAAGGCCTCTTCATCAATCGTCACGCCCAGGCCGGCGGCGCGCGGCACGTCAATGGTCGAATCGGAATTTAATACAAAACGTTCATTGGTAATATCGCGCGCATAATAACGGTCCGATGCAGAAACATCACCGGGCAAAACAAAGTTGGGCAGTGAAGCCAGCGCAAGGTTCGAGGCGCGCCCGATGCCGGTCTCCAACATGCCGCCGCACCAAACGGGCATCTTATGCTCCTGGCACAGGTCATGCACCATCACTCCCTGGCTCAAGCCGCCCAGTCTGCCAGCTTTGATGTTGATAATCCTGCAGGCTTTCATTTCAATGGCATAACGCGCATGACGCGGTGTGATAATGCTTTCATCCAGACAAACTGGCGTTTCGAACTGCATCTGAAATTTATGGTGATCCCAAATATCGTCTTCAAACAAAGGTTGTTCGATCAGCAGCAGGTTTAATTTATCCAAGGGCTTGAGTTTCGTGGCATCTTCCATTGAATAGGCGGAATTCGCATCCACTTGCAAACGCAGGTTTGGGAATTCCCTGCGAACGGCGGACGTGTCTTCGATATCCCTGCCCGGCTTGATCTTGATCTTCACCCGCGCATACCCCTGCTTAACAAAGTCCGCCGCGGTCCGCACCAGGTCGTGAGCTGATTCCTGAATCCCAATCGAGACTCCCACCTCAACCTTTTCGCGCACCCCCCCGAACAACTCGCGCAGGGATTTGCCTGCCTGCTTGCCGAGCAGATCCCAGATCGCCATTTCAACGCCTGCTTTGGCGAGGTGATGTCCGCGAATACCGGAGACCCGTTCCTGGAAATCAAGCGCATCCTTTACATCTTGGCCAAGAATAAATGGCGCAATAAAATCCTTGAGAATATGCAGGGACGTGCCGGTTGTTTCGTAGTTATACCCTGGGTCGCGGGTGGCAACACACTCGCCATACCCTACAAGTCCCTCGGAATGGATTTGAATAATGACGCATTGGCGATTCGTCTCACGCCCAAAGGATGTTTCAAACGGCGCGATCAGAGGCATTGAAAGATGGTGCAAGCTGATTGATTCTATTTTCATGTTAATCCGATTCAACCTTTACTTCACCGGAGTCATCATCCGTTTTCATGCCGCGCAAAGCCTCTTCCATGCTGGCCGATTCCAACCTCATGCCCGGTGCAGGCGTTCCACAATATGGGCAAAGATTCCACGATAATTCCATGAACTTCGAGCAGTTATGGCAGGTTTTCTTTAACCTGGTATGGCAATTGGGACAGATCTGCCAATCTTCTTTTACTCGCCGTTCGCAGCCCGGGCAAAGCGGAAGGTCTTCCAGAGCCTGAAGCAAGGCTTCCTCTTCCAGCGTGCGTTGATATTCCTCTTCCAAGGTCCGTGGTGGACGCAGGATGAGGTAAACAAGCGCACCGGGCAGATTCAAGACCGCCACAAGCAAGGCCGCCAGGGTTTGCACCAACGGGTCTCTCGCCCGCGCACGGACATCGCGATATGTCCATACCACAAGGCTGATCCACAACGCGGCAAGAAACGCACCGCCGAATGCGGTCAACACGAGGGTTAAACTGCTGATAAAAACGGGATCAAAGGTCATCGTAAAACTCCATCCCAAGCGGGAATGCAAATATTCTAATCCATTATCTCATGTCTTAAGGCGTTTGAAACACAAAATGCCAGTTCGTTCCATCCTGAGTGTAAGTGGAGGTTGTGCCCATGACCTGATAGAAGGTCCGCCCGGGGTGCAGGTAAATTGGGGAGCCATCCAAATAGGTTAACACCAGAGGCTGGTCTCTTTCCATCCGGATCCAATGCGCTGGTATCGCCACGCCATCACGAAACACAACAGCGTTTCCAAAGTCTATCAAATCAATGTGGAAAACCTCGTCATGTGCGTCATAGGTATTTGCAAAAATATGGGGTACGAATAACACAACCACGTTCGCAGCAGTGACTGGCAATCCCGTCTGGGCATCTGAAAGAGGTGCATACGCTTCGGGCTTTCCATGGACCATATCATTCGCTTCCTGATAGCGAAAGTAATTACTCGTGGAAGGGTCATACTCCCAATAATTATAGCTATAGACAGAATATAACGAATATATTCGCGCTGCCTGTAATTTGCTCTTTGGCATATCCGTTGTAAAAAATCCACCGCTGATTGTCTGCGGCGAATTATCCAGACTTTTTTTGTTCGCGCAGGCAGACCATTTTGTTGTATTGAAAAACACATTGTTGTAGGAATCGCGTTTATATGGGCCGATGAAATAAGGCGGGCAGGAACCAATTCCCGCAATAATAAGAAATTCGCTGATGTCGGTTCCCTGCAAATGATTTAATTCACGCGGATCTGCGCCTTTAAACATAAGAAAAGCATGATACATGCGGGCTATGTGCTCATCCAAAAATCTGCCGGAACGCACGGGACCCACGCGAGAGGAATCACTGCTGTAAAAGACCGCAATAAAACGTGTATCACCCCATTCGATGTAATATTCATAGACGACATCCGCCAGTGTCAATCCGGATTGCGGGCGGATATAATCCGGCGAATTACCAATTTTAATCGCGAGCGGTCTGCGCTGCAGCAAGGATGGGCCATTGACAGGCAATCCTGTCAATGGATTGTTGATATAAAGTTCGTTTGGTCCTGGTGGAGATGAAAACTCAACCGACGCAGGGGTGTCCTCAACAAGAACATATTTTGTGGGATAAGGAGTATAGGTCGGTGCCGGCTGAGGGGTTACGGCTGCAAGATACGAGTCCGGAGAACTTCCGGGGAGGGGTTGAAATGGCGTCAGCGTGGGAAGAATATTCGATAAGACCGGATCAATCGTCAGAGTTGGAGGTGAGGCGGGCGCCGCACACGAGGCAATGAGAAGGAAGATCAAAGTCCAGAACGTAAGTTTAAATCCAATTGGTCTGTGTTGTCGAAATATCATGCAGGTGATTGTACCAAAAGTAAAAGGGCAAAGTACCCCGGCAATAAAACTGATACAATTACGTTCTCCCATGTTAATCTTGATTTCCTGCCTTTTATTGTTTGTCACAGCGCTGACATTGATTGTTTTGCGCGCAGTACAACCCAATGCACGTTACACATGGCTGGTGGCGGTTGGGGGTGCGATACTGGCACTGGTGAGTGTAGTCATGTGGCAGGTACAAATACCATTCGATCTTGTGCCGCCAGCCTGGCAACCCGTCACATTATTCACTTCGCCAATCCTGTTTCGGGGGGATGGTATTTCATGGCCCTTTGCACTCAGCATCGCTGCATTAACCCTGTCCATGTTGTTGACCGTGGTAACAAGGCCTGTCTTCAGAAATTCCATTGCCTGGGTCGGGACCCTTGCGCTGGGCGGGCTTGGCATTCTGGCTGTCACGGCGGATAATCCTTTAACCCTTTTGTTGGTATGGGCGGTATTGGATATCACTGAATTATTGACCCAGCTGGGCTCCGTGAATGGGTCTGCGAATAACGAAAAAGTTGTTACATCTTTTTCAATCCACGCCCTGGGAATTGGTTTATTGTTGTGGGCATACATTATCAGTATTGCCAATGGAAATGCATTTGATTTCCAATCCATGTCAGCAGTTTCGGGTTTATATCTTATAAGCGCGGCAGGTCTACGACTCGGCGTCTTCCCATTCCACCTGACCTATGCATCTGAATCCATGTTAAGGCATGGTTTCGGAACTTCACTTCACCTAATTTCCGCGGCCTCCAGCCTGATATTGCTGGGGCGTATTCCTGCCGGAGGCTTGCACTCCCTTGCCTCCATATTTCTACTGATTCTTGCGACCCTTGCTGCAATCTACGGCGGCTGGATGTGGCTGCGTGCGCCTGATGAATTAAATGGCCGCCCCTATTGGACCATCAGCCTCGCTTCACTTTCAATCATTGCCTCACTTAGTGGAAATCCTTTGGGGGTGGTTGCCTGGGGCTGCGCCTTGATTCTAGTAGGTGGGGCACTTTTCCTGACATCGGTTCAACGTGTCTGGTTAAACCGCATCATGCTCCTCGGGATATGGAGCCTTTCATCTTTACCTTTTTCGCTGACCGCAAGCGCATGGCTTGGCAGTTTGGGATTCTTTCTCCCATTCGTGGTTATCGCACAAGCCCTTCTCATGGCAGGGTTTATTCGTCATGCCCTTCGCCCCGCCGGGCGCGACTCACTTGATTCGCAACCGGGCTGGACGCGCGCCGTCTATCCATCTGGAATTATCATACTTGTCGCTTTTCAATTCTTATTAGGATTGATGGGCTGGGATGGAGCGTTCCAGGTCGGCGCCTGGCTGCAAGCCCTCATCACTTTGCTCCTGACCCTTGGGCTGGTTTGGGCGACACCCCGTTTTCGCATTCTTAATCCCATCCGCACTCACTGGGTCACATCCACAACATCAAACTTGAATGGCATCTATCACGGGCTTTGGTCGCTGTACCGCACACTTGGAAACATCGCCCAAGCCATCACTGGATTGCTCGAAGGGGAAGGCGGTATCATGTGGACATTGCTTTTCCTAGTCTTATTTGTATCACTACTATCACAGGGAACTCCATAACATGATCGTGGACGTCATCTCATGGGCCGCTGTAGGTTTGATCCTTGTCACCTCCACCACCATACTTATTAATAGAGCCTGGCGTGTAAGTCTCGGCGCACTGGCTGTACAATACATCGCGGTTTTCTGGCTTGTGACCCGACATCTGCCTTTCGTGATGAGTTCTGCAAAATTGATTACCGGATGGATGGTAGTCGCTGTACTCGGCATGACCTGCATGGGCTTAACCGATTTAGAATATGATGAGGAAGACCTCTTTTGGCTACGCGGACAGTGGTTCAGGGCGATCCTAATGGGGATTGTCGCACTGATCACGGTGGGCTCCACCCTGCGCGTCGAAGCCTCCATCCCAGGATTGGGATTGCCGGTCATTGCAGGAGGCATGCTTCTGATCGGTGCAGGCGTTGTCCATCTTGGCGTAACATCTGATCTGCTGCGCGTGGCGCTTGGTCTTCTGACCATGTTGGCGGGTTTCGAAATTCTATATGCGGCCGTGGAAAGTTCGATTCTTGTGACAGGATTTCTTGCAATTGTAAATTTAAGCCTTGGAATCATCGGTTCATATCTCTTAACCGCCGGGACATCTCCGCTTGAAACCGAGGAAGAACTATGAACGCCCCGATTTTATGGATCGTGATTCCATTCATGATCGGGATCCTTACTTTATTATTTATACGTGAACGTCTCCCGGCGCTTATCGGCGGAGTCGCAACTGGCATATTGGCGCTGATTGCCCTGGCTTTCCCCATTGATACCGCGCTCCTGCTGGGTTCGATCTCAATAAAAATTTCACCCTCCATTCAATTCTTTGGGCGCAGTTTTGAACTTAACACAGCAGACAGCCCCTTGCTTGTCATCATTTATGGGCTGTCAGCATTATGGTTTCTTGGCACGGAAGCCTCTGGGACTGCCAACCGCTTCGTCTCCCTGGGATTAATGATTGTTGCATTATTAACTGCGTCCATAGCGGTGGAGCCATTCCTATTTGCCGCACTCCTGCTCGAAATGGCGGCAATGCTGGTCATTCCATTACTTGTGCCTCCCTATCAAAAGCCAGGGCGAGGCGTGGTTCGCTTCCTCATCTATCAAACGCTTGCCATGCCTTTCATTCTCTTTTCTGGGTGGATGCTCGCCGGCGTGGAAGCCAGTCCCGGCGATCTGGGCACTACAACACTGGCAAGTACCATGCTTGGTTTGGGGTTTGCATTCCTGCTCGCTGTCTTCCCGCTTTACAACTGGATACCCATGTTAATGGAAGAGGCATCGCCCTACGAAACTGGCTTCCTGCTCTGGGTATTACCCACTTTCACAGTCATCTTCGCGCTCGGCTTTATGGATCATTATGCCTGGCTGCGCACTTCGGCAAAGCTTTCCAATGCCATCCAATTTGCAGGCGTTTTTATGGTGGCAAGCGGAGGCATTTTTGCAGCCCTGCAGCGCCATATCGGACGCATCCTGGGTTACGCCGCCATCGCAGAAACCGGTCTATTGATCCTGATTATAGGATTAAGGTCTTCAGAGATCGTTACCATCACTTTCCTTACTCTCATACCTCGCGGCTTGGAGTTAATCGTGTGGGCTCTGGCGCTTTCAATTATCAAGCGCCAGGCTTATTCATTACGCTTCACCGCAGTGCGAGGACTGGCCCGCAGTTACCCTGTGGCAGTTGCCGCACTCATTCTCGCACATCTCTCAATGACTGGGTTTCCCATGCTGGCGGGGTTTCCCGCGCGCCTGGCAATCTGGCAGGAACTGGCGAATCAATCTCTCGTTACATCTTTTTGGGTATTTTTTGGAATGTTGGGACTGCTGGCTGCCGCCATCCGCACTCTTGCTGTTTTCGTTATGGCAGATGATGATAAAAAATGGAGTGTGAATGAATCCTGGATGCAGATAACCATGCTCGGGCTTGGCGTGACCGGGCTCTTCATCCTGGGATTGTTTCCACAGATATTGCAACCATTTCTTGCCAACCTGCCATCCCTATTCGATCATCTTGGTCAATAAACTCACCCTGCTGGCGTGCTATAATTTAATTCATTTTATGCCCCAATAACTTGCGGAGAGCAACATGGAATTCGAACAAATCGTCAAGCGTCTCGACTGGCTGGAAAAACAACAGCGCGACAGCAAGGATTCGATCACTGCGGTGAGCGAGCGCTTGACTTCATTGGAAACCTCGGTCAATGCAATATCCAAGCAGATCAAAACACTCAGTAAACAGGTCACAGACCTTGCCCCCGCCGCAAAACGCGTGGAGCAGTTCGAAGCCATGCTGACAAAACTCCGCAATGATATCATCAAGCTGGTCGAAGACAACGAGAAAGCGCACGCACGCACAGAGCGCGATTCTGCAAAAAGATTTCAAACAGAATTTACCGACCTCAACAAGGTCATCACCCAATTGAAGACCACGATCAATATAACTGAGGTCAAAAAACAACTTAAAGAACGAACTGATGAAATCCAACGAGTTTTGAACAATGTGAGCGACCTTAAACTACGTGTTGAAGAAGCCACTCGTTCCAACGAGGATGTTCAACATGCCTTGAAAGTATCCGAAGAAACCCGCAAGAACGATTTGAAACGGGTTACAGATATTCAAGGTGAAGTGACATCCCTCCGCAAACGGATAGATGAGAACCGCGAAAAAGCAACCATGCACGCTGATGGTATCCGCAATGTCGAGAATCGATTCACAGAATTACTGGCCTCTGAGTTGGAACGCAGGCAGGCGCAATCCGCCTTTCTCGAACAACAAGCCATCGCGCAGATCGACCGCGACCGCGCCTGGAAAGAGTGGAAGGAAAAATATGATGCCTTCCAGAAGGAAGCCGAAAGCATTGACGTTCACGTTCAAAAGCTGGATGAAGTTCTGCGCAGCGCAAAAAAAGCACAGGATACCTATCTTGAACTCAATACAAAGCTTGAACGCCGTATCAATGAAGTGACGGAAATGCAGCGCCTCACTGAAGACCGCCTGCGTCAGGAATGGGTCAGCTTCAAAGCCGATGACCAAAAGCGTTGGACGGGATACAGCCTCTCCTCCGAAGAATCCATCCGGGATATCCGCAAGAATGTACAAAAAACAGAAGAGATCATCACTGGATTGAACGATACCTCCCAGGTTTTGCAGGACCAAATACATCAGACTTCCGACACAACAGAAAAACAGTTGCAGGAATTGATGAACGTGGTGCATGAGTGGATGACCTCCTACCAACGCATCATGGGGCATGGCAAGAAAACAAAGAAATGATCCGCAACCAGCAGGAATAAACAGCGACAAGAAAGCGAGGGACACAGCCGTCTCCGTTTTCTTGTTTTCATGTTTACCTGCATTTGTGGTTAAATAGGGGCATGAGAGTCATCGGAACTGCAGGTCACGTAGATCACGGCAAGTCCACATTGATAGAAGCGCTCACGGGCACACATCCCGACCGCCTCAAAGAAGAACAAGCCCGCGAAATGACCATCGTGCTCGGTTTCGGCTGGCTCTCCCTTCCCAATGGTGAAGAAGTCGGCATTGTGGACGTGCCCGGTCATCGCGATTTCATTGAGAACATGCTTTCAGGTATCAGCGGGATTGACGCCGCACTGCTGGTCATTGCCGCCGATGAAGGCATGATGCCGCAGACAAAAGAACATTTAGCAATCCTGGATGTATTACAGATCCCCGCTGGATTGATCGTTTTGACAAAAACAGACCTCGCCTCAGACTCAGGGTGGCTTGACCTGTTGGAAACAGATATTCGCTCAGCCGTAAGCGACACCGTCCTCAAAGACGCGCCCATCGTCAGAGTCTCCGCCAGAAACAAAACAGGACTCAAGGAATTAATTTCCTCACTCGAGAAAATATTACAGGACCAATCCACACGGCCCGACCTCAACCGTGTGCGCCTGCCGATTGACCGCGTCTTCAATATAAGCGGATTTGGCACTGTCGTAACAGGCACCCTCAGCGACGGTCATCTATCCATTGGCGATGAAGTGGAAATATTGCCAAGTGGATTGAAGGGCAGGGTTAGAGGGCTGCAAACGCATATGAAAAAGGAAGACATAGCCCTGCCAGGTTCACGGACAGCGGTGAATATCTCAGGTGTGGACACGGGATCGGTCCACCGCGGCGATGTGGTGACTCATCCAAATCAATATCAAGCCACGCGCAGAATTGACGCTCGGTTTCGTGTGCTCAAAGACGTTGCCTCATCCATCAAACATGGTGACGAAGTAAAATTCTTTGTAGGCGCGAGTGAGACAATGGCAACACTGCGCCTGCTCGGCACAGAGGAACTCAACCCAGGCGAAGAAGGTTGGATTCAACTCGAACTGCGTGATCCACTCGTCACTGTCCGTGGAGATCATTACATCCTGCGCCGTCCTTCGCCCAGTGAAACGCTCGGCGGCGGCGCGGTGATCGACCATCAACCCAAAGGCAGGCATAAACGCTTTGACGCAGGCGTGCTTAAATCCTTGGAATCTCTTGCGCAAGGCTCACCCGCCGATATTTTCCTGGAGGCAGCCCTTTCACTTAACGCCGCCCCGCTGAAAGAGATAGCCGCCAAATCCAGATTGGATGCCTCCGCTGCAGATGCCGCGCTTAAAGAATTAATAAATACCGGTCAGCTGGTCTATTTGGAGGATCAGCAACCCGGCATTAAGAGCGATTCGCTTGTCATCGCACTCCCCCACTGGAACGACCTGCACGGACGCGTTGAAAATTTTCTCGACTCATATCATAAACAATTTCCATTAAGACGCGGCATTCCACGCGAGGAATTGAAAAGCAGACTCAAGCTCACGCCGCGCGTTTTCAATGCAGCCATCAATAAACTCGTGGGCTCAAATGTACTGGTGGACGTGAGAGGCACAGTTTCCCGCAGCGGGCATGAGATCAAGTTTGGGGCCAGCCAGCAGGCGCAGGTCCAGGAATTGATGCGGAAGTTTGAGAAGACTCCGTACGCCACGCCCAGCATCAATGAATGTCAGGCGCAGGTCGGCGAGGAAGTCATCAATGCATTGATCGAAATAGGGGAGTTGATCGCTGTCTCACAGGATGTCATCTTTCGCAAAAAAGATTATGAAGAAATGGTCGAAAAAATCAAAACTGCAATTCAACAAAAAGGGCAGGTCACCCTTGCCGAAGTGCGCGATATGCTGGATACAACCCGAAAATATGTTCAGGCTCTCCTGGAACATTTGGATTCGATCGGTGTCACCATGCGCGATGGGGATGTCAGAAAGTTGAGAAAATAATGTGTGGACGTTTTACGCTCACGATGGACCCGGCCAATTCACAGGATCTGTTTGGAAATTTCACCTTCCCGACTCAATTTGCACCGCGCTATAATATCGCACCTTCACAACCCGTACTCGCCATTCCAAATGACGCCAAGAACACAGCTGATTTCTTTCCATGGGGACTGATCCCTTCCTGGTCCAAAGACCCAACCATAGCAAGGCGCCTCATCAATGCGCACGGCGAAACGCTTGCAGAGAAACCATCCTTTCGCGGGGGATTCAAGTACAAACGCTGTCTTGTCCCCGCTGACGGGTTCTACGAATGGAAAACGCAGGGCGGCCAAAAAACAAAAGTCCCCTATTTCATTTCCATGAAGGATCGCCGCCCCTTTGCCTTTGCAGGTTTGTGGGATGAATGGCAGTCGCCCGATGGCGGCTCGCTGCGTACATGCACAATCATCACCACCGAGCCAAACGAGTTGATGTCAACTTTGCACAACTGCATGCCTGTCATTCTGGAGCATAAGGATTATGATCGATGGCTGGATCCTGCGCCTCAGACTCCCGAACGCCTGCTGCCTCTCATCAAGCCCTTCCCGGCCGACAATATGACTGCCTATCCTGTTTCAACGCTAATCAACAATCCAGGCAGTGACCGCCCCGAATGCATCGCACCGATATCATAGAAAATGCGCTCACTCAACCACTGGCTGACCAGTCACTTCCCTGCACTATCCTCGCGCGATTATGTCCTGTTCCTGATCGGTCAATTTATCTCCGTCATCGGCACATGGATGCAAGCCACTGCCCTGCCCTATCTGGCATATCGGCTTTCAGGCCGCCCGCTGGATTTGGGTCTGATCGGATTCGCAAACACCCTGCCGACCTTGTTATTTGCATTGCCAGCAGGCGTACTGGTGGAACGCTGGGACAAACGTAAAACGGTAATCTTATTTCAAGCCATCATGTCCATCCAGGCCTTTGGGCTGGCATACCTCATTTTCGCGGGTCATATTCAAGTTTGGCATATGGTTGTATTGGCTTTCTTCTACGGTTCCGCCGTTTCAGTGGAGGTGACCGCGCGTCAGGCCATGCTGATCGAGCTGGCTGGGCGGGAGGCCTTACCGAGCGCGATTGCCCTGCAAACCACCGTATTTAATCTGGGACGGGTGCTCGGTCCACTTGGGGCGGCATGGTTGATCGCTGCCACAGGAAGCGAAGGGAGCGTCTTCCTTGCAAACGGGATTAGCTTTGTATTCGTAGTCACTGGACTGTTCTTTGCGCGCACCCATTTCAAGGTCGAGCATGACGCGAATAAGAAACAAAATATGGGGAGTGAATTCAAAGAGGGACTGATCTACATCCGTCATCATGCCGTGATTTTATCTGCCGTCCTGATGTCTTCGTTGCTGGGATTTTTCGGTATTCCATTGCTTCAACAAATCCCCGCTCTTGCGCGCGATGTATATAAAACCGTGATCGACACGGAAGTGCTGGTCGCTGCCCGTACCAGCAGTTTATACACTGCACAGGGAGCAGGCGCAGTGATCGCAGCATTTATGATGGCTTATCTCAGTTCCACCAGTAAAAATAAAATGTTATTGTGGGGGCAGATCTCATTTATTTTTCCGGTTATTATCCTTGGGATCGCCACGAACACCTATGTTGCATTGGTTTTACTGGCTTTTATTGGTTGGGGAACCGTGGCGCAGTTGATCAGCATGAATATCACGATCCAGATGCATGTGCCAAACGAATTGCGCGGACGCGTGTTCAGCATCTATTTCTGGGCATTGCAGGGCGTGGCGCCTTTCGGGAGCATCATGGTCGGATGGATGGCACAAACCTGGAGCGTTCAAGCCGCCATCATCATGGGCGGTGTGGCTTGCCTGCTCGGAATTGCATTGGTGCGCCTGTTCTTCCTGCGCACAGGGCAATCAACTGCTTAAGGCAGAATAAGTGTTTCTTCGCCTTGCTTGACGCTGATTTTTTGACCATGTTATGATGAATGCCATGCAAAACGATTTCAAGGAAGATACTCCCAACCCTGCCGAGACCGGTAAAAACAAAGGGCAGGAAAATAATGCAGACACCCCATTAAGACAGGCCGGTTTCATCACGCGCCGGGTGAACGACCTTGTGGGAATGGGACTCGGTGAATCACTTTTGCGGATTGGGACAAATATGTTTTCCATCCTTGCGATCGTCATTGTGATCGTGCTGGTGCAGGCATATTACCGCCAGGCGCAGAGTCCCCTGTCAGGAAACACGACGCAGGCTTCAGGTCCAACCTCGACCGCCGTGGTGGACATTGGCTCGGTTCCCGCTTTGGATATTCCCATCATTGACGGCATCTCGCGCTCCGCGCAAATCCATACCAATATTCCCTCCCGCCCGCGGCAGGACATCACCATCTATATCGTACAGGAAGGCGATACTGTCTTTGGCATCGCTGAAAAATTTGGACTCGAACCGCAAACCATTTTATGGGGCAATTACAATATCTTGCTGGACGATCCACACTCGCTGAGACCCGGCCAGGAATTGAACATCCTTCCCGTAGATGGCGTCTACTGGGAATGGCTCGGCGGGCTTGCTTTTGGAAGTTGGGCTGATTTTTACGGCGTGACAGCCGCAGACATTATCGATTACCCCGGCAACCATATTGATCCAAACACAATTGGCAGCTACGATAACGCCAATATTAAAGTCGGCACGTGGTTGATCATCCCAAACGGAAAACGAGAATTCGTGAGCTGGAGCGCACCGCTTGGCGTGACGCGCGAAAATCCCGCCTCGGCACGCGTACTTGGAGCGGGTGCATGCGACCCGGTCAGCGGCGGCGCTGTGGGATATGGCACTTACGTCTACCCCACCAACAAGCATTATCTATCAGGTTTCGATTTCTCTCCAGAGACCAATCACAATGGGCTTGATTTTGCAGGCAACGAAGGCGAAGGCGTTTACGCAACGGACGCAGGCGTAATCGTATATTCAGGCTGGAACGAGTACGGCTATGGTAATGTGATCATGATCGATCACGGCAACGGTTTTCAATCTTTATATGCCCACCTAAGCGCACTCAATGTTGGCTGCGGGCAAAGTGTGGGACAGGGAGATGTCATCGGCGCAGTTGGTTCTACAGGTCGTTCCTCCGGTTCGCACCTGCATTTTGAATTGATGGCCGGCACAAAGGTCAACCCCTGGAGTTACCTGCCCCCGCCCTAAATACTTGCCAAAGCAAAAAGCCTATACTATAATCCTGGATGCTTTCCCGGGCGCGTAGCTCAGCTGGTTAGAGTGCATGTATCACACACATGAGGTCGAGGGTTCGAGTCCCCCCGCGCCCACCAAAGATCACTTTGCAAAAAGTGGTCTTTTTTTTATTTTGGATTGCGATTACCTTTAAGAAGTGCGAAGTCGGGGTCGCTGAAAATATTTAACTGACATGTTTATATTTTTTTTCATTAAATATAATAAGAAACATGTTAAACTATTCGTATGACACTCCCTTTCCCTTCCACTGGAAAATCAAAAGATGAAGTCCTTGCAGCCATGCGCACCGCGCGCGACCATGATGTGCAATGGCAAAAGGGACGCGCTTTCAGTCTGGTCTATCACGCCGGGAAAGATGTAGATGACCTGCTGAAGGAAGCCTCTCTTTTATTCTTCTCCGAGAATGGCTTGAACCCCACTGCCTTCCCATCTCTGCGAAAGTTTGAAACCGAGATCGTTGCCATGGCGGCTTCGCTTTTGGGTGGCGATGAAGACACGGCTGGGACAGTCACTTCCGGCGGCACCGAATCTCTGTTGATGGCGGTCAAGACCGCCCGTGATTGGGCGCGTAAAAACCGTCCGGAGATTAAGGAACCGCAGATGATCCTGCCGATCACAGGACATCCAGCTTTCGAGAAGGCGGCGGAATATTTCGGAGTGAAGGCGGTTCATATCTCCGTTCGGGCTGATTACCGCGCCGACGTGGAATCGGCTCGAAGAGCAGTGACCGCCAATACCATCCTGATGATCGGTTCCGCTCCGGCATATCCACATGGAATAGTGGATCCCATCCGTGAGCTGGCGGGGATTGCACACGAGCATGGCATCCTCTTCCACACGGATGCCTGCGTGGGCGGTTTCATGCTGCCCTTCGTGCGCAAGCTCGGCTATCGCGTACCTGATTTCGACCTATCCGTGCCGGGCGTCACCTCGATCTCAGCGGACTTGCACAAGTATGCTTATGCCGCCAAAGGTGCATCCGTCATTTTATATAAGACAGCGCAACTACGCCGCCATCAAATGTTTGTTCATACCGATTGGCCGGGCGGGATTTATCCGTCACCGGCGATGGGCGGCACGCGTCCCGGCGCCCCGCTAGCGGCCGCCTGGGCGGTATTGAATTATCTCGGCGAATCAGGCTATCTCGAAATGACCGATCTGGTGATGAAAGCGGTACGCCGTTTGCAGGAAGGCGTCAATGCCACGCCCGGATTAAAGGTGATCAGTAATCCGGAGATGAGCGTGTTTGCAATTGGATCCGATGGATTGGATGTGTATTCCCTGGCAGATGAATTGACGAAGCGCAACTGGCATCTTGACCGCCAGCAATTCCCGCCCACATTACATATGACCGTCCAGTTCGGCCATATCGATGTGGTGGATGAGTTTCTCGGCGATCTGGCCGAGGCTGCGAAGGCTGTCCGCAAACCAAGTTTCGAGAAAACAGCCAACGCCTGGTTGATCAAGATCGCCAATTTTCTGGTTCGGATATTGCCCGAAGCCTGGGTCACACGTTTAATGGAAAAAGCTTCCTCCCTGCTGGGAGGCGGAGGCGACCTGCCAAGCAAGACGGCTCCGATGTACGGGCTGATCGGTTCGCTTCCCAATCGAGGCGATTTGAAGGAAATGGTGTTGGATTTGCTGGATGGAATGACGCGTTATAAAAAATGATGTCATTGTGAGGGGAGGGTGCTGTTCCCAACGAAGCAATCCCCTTATAACAGGAGACTGCTTTGCATAAACCGCTCGCAGTGACATCCGATATTGCCAAAGGAGAAATCATGACCGCAGCCACCCAGCACGGAACTCTTTCGTTTTGGACAAAACTCGCCTATGGCACAGGAGATTGGAGCCTTGCCAGCTTCGGAACACTTCGTCAGGTTTTTTACGCCATCTTTCTCACGGACGTGGTCGGGCTTGAACCGCGTCTGGCTTCCTTTGCAGCGCTGATCGGCATAATCTGGGACGCGGTCAATGATCCGATCGTGGGCACCATCAGTGACCGGGTGCGTTCACGCTGGGGACGTCGTCGCCCGTTCCTTTTACTTTTTTCAATTCCATTTGGATTGAGTTTTGTCGCTCTATGGTGGGCGCCGCCATTTCATAATCAATACCTGCTTGCCGCCACCGTCTGCCTGATGTTCATGTTGAGCGATACGCTTCAGACTCTGGTTTCCATCCCATTTTATGCGCTGACTCCCGGAATGACCTCCGATTACGATGAGCGCACCAGTCTCAGCGGTTACCGCATGTTCTTCAATTTGCTGGCTTCGCTGGCTACCGCAGTTGCCGCGCCGGCGATTGTGGACGCGGCTCTGGCGGGCGGCGCGACTCAACAGCAGGGCTATTTCATTGTCTCGGCGCTGTTTGGCGGATTGGCCGTCATCCCGTTCTTTGTCATCTTTGCCGTTGTGCGCGAACGTGGCAATGCAGCCGATGCCGCTGAGCCTGAGATCCCATTTTTGCAAACTTTGAAAACTTCGTGGGAAAATGTTCCCTTTCGATTTGCAACCGCCCTCTATATGCTCAACTGGATCACCTTCGATCTGGTTGCCTTGGCTCTGCCCTTTTTTCTGGCGTACTGGGTTGCCAAAGGGGACTTGCTGCAAAAGGCGCTCGGCCTTCCGCTTGAATCAGCCGTCTTTGCCTGCCTGCTGGTAACTTCGGTCATTGTCCTGCCGTTTTGGGTCTGGCTGGCGCGCAAACTTGGCAAGCAACGCGCCTACATCATCGGCATGACGTTTTGGGCCGTCGTGCAACTGTTGATCTATTCCATTCAACCGGGACAGGTCACGTACATCCTGGTGCTGGCTGTCATGGCAGGCATCAGTGTCTCTACCGCGCATGTTTTGCCGGATGCCATTTTCCCGGATGTGATCGAGTGGGACGAATTGCGAACGGGCCGCCGCCGCGAGGGGATCTACTACGGCGTCAAAAATTTCGTGCGCAAATTGACCGGCGCGCTGGCGATCTTTATTGCCCTGCAAACGCTCGGCTGGTTCGGATATCAATCCCCTCCCGCTGGCGCGATACAGTTTTCTCAATCTGCCTCCACCTTACAAGCCATTCGTTTTTTGATCGGTCCTTTGGGCGCAGTACTTCTTTTCGGCGCAATCACCATGGCCTGGTTCTATCCATTGACCAGGGAAAGGCACGCCCGAGTCCGTGCCATGCTGGAGAGGAAAAAAGAACGGGCAATTGCAAAGAAAGTGGTTTAGAGTCCGTCCGAAAAGTAATCATGTCGTTGCGAGCGAGCGGTTTCCCGCGAGCGGAGCAATCTCCAATAGATTAAAGTTTCCCATTTAGCGCGGGAGATTGCTTCGGAACTAACGCTCCTCGCACAGCGTCCCCTTTGAGGAACGACATAATGCATGTCTTTTTTGAATTTTAGGATAGGTTCTTTATATAAACCGAATCGGGTCTGGGTTTATTCTCCCTCCCGCGTGTACTCTCGTCCCGAAACAGCGTCTGCCAATCCCGTTGCACATTGTTGGGGTGACAAAACCCGTTGACCACTCTGCCCCCATGCATTTCCCCGCGCGAAACTCGCCAATTTTCAACAATCAATCGTCTAAAGTCAACCACTGAGATGACAGTGGCTATTCCTGCCTTGTGCGCATCTTCAAAATCTTTATCGCCTGTGATCAGATAGTCAGCCTCGGCAGGCAATGCGCAGGCTAGAAACTTGGCGTCTTTTTGATCACGTGGAAAATTGACAACATTTAACACATCGACAAACGTTATCCGCCGATCAAATGTGTTATGCCATCTTTGAATGGTCTCATCTGGCAATTTGAACTTTTCCCGTTTGAGAACCGACATATATTCACCGACAATTTCCTCGGACGCTATCCATGTAAATTCAGGTTTTGCCAGGACAAACAAAATCACTTCCTCAGGGATTCTGTCTTTTAGCGCGGCAGATATCACCACGCTGGTGTCAATAACCACCCTCATTTATCGCTCCGATAGACCTCTATTTCAGCTAGAATATCCTCATCACTGAGGGCTATCACCTGCGGCAGGGATTGGGTCTCCTTAAACAATGCTTCGAATTCCCGAACTGCCGCTTCGCGTTCCTCATCCTGTGCCAATACCAATACTTCCACGATCTGACCTGAACGAAACGGTAAATTGGACAAGATCAGTTGTTTTGGATCTTTGATTTTTATTTTTGTGCGATAGGCTTGCATGGTATTACTCCTGTCTGATGCGAATATTATAGATCACTTCGCAATACGCAAACCATTATAAATACTTTCTGACGTAATTGACCAGCTTCTCCGCCGCGTGGACTCTCGCCCAACCAAAGCGAACATCCCTACCCCATGTGAATATCACGCGTGCGGCACTTGGGCACGGCCTCCAACAACGTCGTTTCCCATCTAACTGGCTCCTTCACCCAAATCCACTTTCCTCGCAATATAATTTTCGTAATCGGGCACCAGGCGGTCGTATTGGCCATCCATCAACGGGGAGGAGATCATGAAATCAGCCGAGGCGCGATTGCAGGCAATCGGGATATTCCAGACCACCGCCATGCGTAAAAACGCCTTGACATCCGGGTCGTGAGGCTGGGGCTCGAGCGGGTCCCAGAAAAAGATCAGGAAATCGATCTCGTTGTCGACGATCTTGGCTCCGACCTGCTGGTCGCCCCCCCAGGGGTCCGCTTTTGAGTTTTTCGATTTTGAAGTCAAGTGCTTCTTCCAGGATTTTGCCCGTTGTAGCGGTTGCAAATACTTAATGATGAGCCAGTAGATCGCGGTTGAATTTCGCCCATTCCACCAGGTCTCTTTTTTTATTATCGTGTGCGACCAGGGCGATCTTCTTGTCATGTTCCATGGGAATTTTTTTATGAGCCATAATCCTGCATTGCTCCTCTTCGTATGATCGATATTTTTGGAATTATACTTTCCATACTTATGACCGCCGTATTCCCTGCAGATGTCCACCCTAATGTCAAGGCCCTCGTCCCTGCAAAACCCTGTTTCTCTCAAAGTATTTTTTGAATATGATTCGTATGGTCGCGCTCGTGCCAGAGCGCGCGCCGCAACATCTTGCGCGGGCTCCAGAATTCGCCGTCCACGCCCACAACCTGGTTCACATTTTTCAACCCTGGCGGTGTTTCAGTCATCAAATCACGGACTTTCTTGATTCGCTCCAGCGGTTCTTTGGGTACTTCATTACGCGGGAATGCCAATCCAAGCCGGTCCAAATACCACCACTCTGCCCCGCCAATATGGTTGACGATGCCCGCAAGATCCCAACGCTCGCCATCTTTCTTGATTTCCCACTGCTCAGGCGTCAATTTCTCAAGGACAGCCAGCAGGTCAATATGTGACCACGCCAACAACTTCAATCCGCGCTCGATGTCTGTTTCAGTCAGCGGTTTCCAATCATGCTCAAAAAACGGTTCCACATCGTAGCCGTCTTTTATAATGCGATCAAATTCTTCATTGATTGTGTAATCCGTCCAAATTTGCTCGCTGTGCACCTCAATAGCCACATCCAAGGGGATCCAGGATTTTTCGTGTTTTTCCATCCAGCTGGCATATTCCCGAATTGCGTTGACGGAATTTGAGAGAGCTTCCCGTTCATTCCCGCCATAAGCATAACAACCAGGATGTTCAAGCGTCCATGCAATGGAACGGATTCCTTCGTTATTGTTCTCAATTCCGATTCGAAATCTCATCGCTTGTGCTCCTTGTTTTTCTGCCATCGATTATCAATACGATTATAAATCGTTTCCTCAGCGGGGACATGTGCGCGCTTGGCGTTTCGGGATAGCCCCGCACTTGTCCACGCTCAGCATGGCAAGTAAAGAACCGCGGAACAAACCGGACGGAAAAGAATAAGCAACGAATTCTCCAATACACACGCCGCGAGGCAGTTTTCCTTTATAATCAGCCATCATGACAACTCGTACCAATGAAGCCTGGCTGGCAGACCTGCGAGCCTCAGGCAGTAACCATTCAGAAGCATTAAATGACCTGCGTGAGATCATCCAAAAAGGCCTGCCATACGCGCTCTCCCGCTGGCTGTCCTCAAACGACCCGCTTTTCGAGCCTCTCGTCGAAGAAGTTACACAGGAAACCCTGCTGCGCGTGCTCGACCAGCTGGGTACTTTTGAAGGCCGCAGTCTCTTCACCACCTGGGTCCACAAGATCGCCATTCGGATCGCACTGACCGAACTCCGCCGAAAAAGATGGAGGGATTCATCCCTCGACGAACTGACCGAAAACGAAGACGCTCCACCTCCATCCGGCCTGCTTGCTGATCCCCAAGCATCTCCCGAAACCTCGGCAGAACGCGCCGACATGCTCGTCCGCGTCCGCCGCATCCTGGAAGAGGAGCTCACCCCCAAACAGCGCGAAGCCCTCGTCCTGCTCGGCTTGCAGGATGTCCCTATGGAAGAAGCTGCCAAACGCATGAAGACCAACCGCAACGCGCTCTACAAACTCCTGCACGATGCCCGTCTGCGCTTGAAAAGACGCCTCGCTCTCGAAGACCTCACTCCGCAGGACCTATTAACCGCCTTCGAGCAAAAGTAAGATTAATATTTCATTAACCATCTCAATTAATAGAATGAATATAAAAACATTACTTCAACGGATTCAAAATCCATTCACACCCAAACATAAACTTGAAGACGAGGTTGTCCTTAAGTTTTTAAACGTCCTTGAAAAGGCGAGGCGGGATGAATTATCCTGCGGTGAAATGTACACCCGCCTGGATGAATTCGTGGAAACCGAAGTCCAACATAAAGATGCAGGCAAGATTACGCCCCTCCTGCGCGAACACCTGGAAATGTGTCCGGACTGCTGCGAGGAATATGAGGCGCTGCTGGCAGTCCTGGAACATACAAAAGCAGAATAAGAAAAATGACGGGGTTATCGCCCGTCATTTTTCTTATTAATCACATATGAAACAACTTCTCACCGGCGCGAATCGCCGCCTGCACTCGATTCTCAGCCGGAGTGATCGGACATGACCACATCTCATTGTAGGCGCAATATGGGTTATAGGCCAAATTAAAATCCACAATAAAATAACCGCCCGCCAAGGGTTCAGGTTCGAGATAGCGTCCCGCAGGGTATGTCTCTTTACCCGCCAGGGCATCCACGAACGGCAGGAAGAATCCATGTCCGCTTTGGTAGATCGTCAACTCAACTTCATCCCCATCCACCATAAATTTAAACTTTCCAAACTTTTCATAGATTTGTACATCCCCCGTTGAAGTCTGCATTTCAAATCTTTCCTTGTGTGGAAATTCATCCATCTTCACTTTGAGGCGCAAAGCATTGTTTTCAGGGAAATACTGCAAGCCCTTAAAATCCTTCTTTTGCTCGCGAGTCAGCGGGCTTTGCGGATTACCACCAAAGAAGTCGTCCTTCTCCGCGCGAATAGCATCCAATTCAGTCATTATTTCTCCAATCAGCCATATGCACAATAGACCCTCATTCAATAGGAATTCTTACGATAGCAAAACAAAATTGACAACCCCTTGCCAATTCACCTGCTTTATGCTATTTTTAGCCCAGAGGTTAAATTAATGGTTGATGTACAAAAATCGGCATTGCAGCTGGTGGTTCCATTTACCTCACCAGACCTGTGGATTTATCAATCTAAAACAAGCCGTTGAGAGAGTAATATAAAGATAAACATAACACATGATCCTTCTGCGCGCCTTTATCGCCATCGAACTCCCCCAACCTCTTCAAGCTGCAATCGAAAAACAGACCGTCCGCCTGCGCCAAACCCTGGGGGATGAAATCGTCCGCTGGGTTCCCACCAAAAACATGCATTTGACCTTGAAATTCATCGGAAATATCGCCAACTCGCATTTGGATTTTCTCAAACAATTACTCACCCGCACAGCGGAGTCGCATCCACAGTTCGACCTGCAAATCGGCGGCATCGGCTCCTTCCCGGACTCGAAACGGCCGCGCATCCTATGGGCAGGTATCCACGCCCCGGCAGACCTCGCCTCCATGCAAAGAAATATAGAAGCAGGCACATCCCGCCTGGGCTACGAAAAAGAAGAGCGCCCCTTCTCCCCGCATCTGACCATTGCACGTGTCCGCCAGAACATCGAGCCCGCAGACCTGCAAAAGATCCGTTACGCAGTGGACGGAATTCAAATTGGAAACATTGGCTCGGCCCGTATCGACTCCATCCACCTTTATAAAAGCGAACTGCAAGCCAGCGGTTCGCTTTACACAAAATTATTTTCCGCACCATTAAATAAAAACTGAAAAGACCTGAGGTGACCCCTGAATACACTCGAACTTGCACGCGAGATCGTGAACTCTCTCGAAGACAAAAAGGGCGAGGATATCGTCCTAATGGACCTGAAAGACATCGTTTCCTTTACTGATTATTTCATCATCTGCAGCGGTTCCAGTGACCGCATGATAGACGCCCTCGCCAATGCCGCTCTGGATGATATGCGCAAAAAGCACCGCAAGAAAGGCAAAAAACAAGGCAACCCCCGCGACGGCTGGGTGATCGTAGACTATGGCGACGTGATCGTCCATCTCTTCTCACCGGACCAGCGCGAGTTCTATCAACTCGAAGAACTTTGGCAGGATGGAAAGGTATTGCTCAGACTACAATAAAAAAGTTCCCGCAGACTTTTGAAATCTGCGGGAACTTTTTATAAATCAGGCAGTACGTATATAAAATACATGCGGCAGTAAGAAAGGCTTCATATCCGCCGGATTACGGGGCATATTCGTAATGTTTGGTCAGGGTGTAGGTGATGTAATTCTCCCACAGAGGCTGTACGAGATCATATTTGTAATCGTGCGATGAGAAAGTCTGGATAACCATACGCCCGCCCATGCAGGATGTCAGCACGCCATAATCCGATTTGCGATCGAGATGGAGGCCGCCCACCAGCACGGCATCTCCGCCGGATCCCAATTTCAGCAGGTCGCCGGCATCGCCAAACCACGTAGGATAGGGGTAGGAGGGAGCCGGCACAGTGTTGGGCGTGGAAAGCAGGGGGTTGAATTTATCCAGCCAGTAGATCGAATAACTAAATGGATCCCAACCTTTTTTATCACGCCACCAATCGCGGTGAAAACTGACGCCGCACTTGCTCAAAATAGGAGCGATTTTACCACTGGCGACCTTATCCAAATACCAGACTTCGATGATGGCCGCTCCGCCGCTATTGATATGGTCGTACATCATCTCGAACATCTCGCCGCTGAAGGCGGTGCGCACCTCTGCCGCGACAATCATCAGATCCCATTTGGTGGCAGAAAGGGCGTGTTCCTTGAATCTGCCCAAGCCATCCCCGGCATTCACGATCTTACCACCCGAGAAATTCATGTAATTTATGGTATTGGTGACAATCGGTAATAATGACGGATCGCCCACGATATCCTCAAAAATGAGTATATTGGATGCCTTGATACGCGCGCCCATATCGGCCGGGGCTGAAGTGGGGGCGACAACCGCCTCGTCGGGCGCCAGGGTATAAGTTGGGTAAGGGGTATAAGTCTCAGCTGGCGGTGGGATGGTTGGAGCTCCCAGCGTCAGCTGCTGAACTGCCACACTAGTCTGCTGAATGCCCAATGCCACCTGCGTTGCGATCACGCCTGTATCGCCACCGCTCATCCCAGGGATGGTACAGGCCAATACCGCAAGCACAAGTATCAATGCTGCCGCGATCCATGGTGATCTTATCATATCTATTTCTCCTTCATTTATCAGTAGAAGAAAAAACGCTCCTCACAAGATTACAATAAAAATCTTTTTCTCATTTTAGCATATATACATTACTTCTCAAACACCCATACGTCCACAGCCCGAGTCCAATCCACGAGTTCTTCCTTCACAAACCAGAGTGCAACTTCGCGTTCACCGGTTTCAGGCTTATCCGAAGCGTGGATGAGGTTGCGCCCCACTTCGAGGGCAAAATCATGGCGGATGGTGCCAGGCGCGGATTCAACGGGTTTGGTTGAACCAACCGTCTGGCGGACAGCGGCGACTGCGTTAGGGCCTTCCCAAACCATCGCCATGACAGGCGCGGAAGTAATGTAAGAGATCAACCCATCATAAAAAGGTCTACCCTTATGTTCGGCATAATGCGTTTCAGCCAGGGTCTGGCTGACTTGAATAAATTTTGCGGCAACAAGACGGAGTCCACGGCGTTCAAAGCGGGATATCACTTCACCGATCAAGCCCCGTTGCACACCATCGGGTTTTACGAGTACGAGCGTTCTTTCCACTGATTTCCTCCACAAAATAATTTAAGGGCGGGGGTCCCCCCGCGCTGATACGCAAAAGGGGCGACCTTGATGGTCGCCCCTGCGAATTAACGAATTAACTCTTCGGCCTTGTTAAAAGCTTCGAGCGCTTCCTTCAAACGGTTCGCACGCATATAGGCATCCCCCAATGTCTGCCAGATGCTGACTTCCACAGGATAGCGATAGATCGACTCCCTCAGGTCGCGGATGGTCTCCTCAAGATGTTTGCCTTTCTTGATGAGTTTCCCATAATGGTTCAAAGCGGTGGGGATATCGCCCCGATCCAACTCACCTTTCGCCTGATTCAACACATTGACATTGCCCTGCCCCTCGGTCTTTGGCCGACGTGTTGACGTCTCAGGTTTCTTTTTTGCAGGCGGAGCGGCAATAGGTGTGGGAGTACCGGAAGCCAGATCTGGCTTGGACTCTTCAACGGGTTTTTCTTCCAAAGGATGCCAGTCGGTGGGCGAGGTAGGTTTGGGTTCTTGCGGTGTTCCTTCCTCTTCCCAGACTTCACGATGCAGCCAAGGGGCTTTGTCATCATTACTGGCCGGCTCGGTTTCACCAATTCCTTCCTCCACGCCTTGCAGCCAGCTGGGGGTGTCGGTTGTATGGGTGACAGGAGTCTCCTCGGTCAGGGTTGAGGCGCTGGAATTCTTCCAAGTTTCATCCACTGCTTCCTCTTCATCATCCAAAGCGCTGAGCCAGTCCGAGGTAACCGAGTCGGATTTGGATGGTTCTTGTGTTTCGCCTGGTTTTCCAGGTTCACCGGAGAAAGGCGGCCTTGCAGAGGATCGAATAAATTCAGGATCAAAATCGAGACCGGGTTCGTCGTCCAAACCGCTGAGCCAATTGGAAAGATCCTGATCGTTCAGTTTTTGGGCAGTGAATGATGTTTCCTGTGCAGGCGTCCCTTCCTCAAGTCCATTTAACCAATCGGGTGAGTCGGGATCTTGTTCAGCGGGTTGTTCTTCAAAATTTTCGGGCTGATCTCCAGATTGGATCGCTTGCCGGGCTTCACTGAACCACTCAGGAAAACCCTCATGCGGGAGATTTTGTCCTTCAGTTTGTTCTTCCTGTTTTTCTTTTTTATCGAGATCACGAAGCCACAAGCCGGTTTCATCGGCTACCGGACCGCCAGTGGAGGTATTTTCAAATTCGCTTAAGGACTGTTCAATATTGTTATCGGTGCCCATCACCCACTCCGGTTTGGATGGCTCTTCATTAGATTGCGCTTGATCCACCCCTTCAGGTCCAGCAAGGTCTTTGGTGGTCAGGGACTCAAGCCATGCAGTTGTGTCATCCTGTTCATCAGGGGATGCACCAAGGTCCCGCACATTCGGCTGTTGGGGGGGCATTTCTTGACCGCCGCTCTGCGCCTGTGCCGCCCATTCCGTTGATTTCTCGTTGTCCTCATTTGAGTCAGTAACAACGTCTTCAGATTCGTCACCGGATGTGGCGGCGAGAGATTTCAACCAATCCATCTTATCGGCTTGTTCATCCGCTGTTGCGTCCAAGGTTTCACCAGCGCGGGCAGGTTCATGGGTCGATTCAATTGCATTCAGCCAATCAGGGATATCCTCTGGTTGAGCGCTGGCCTGGACGTTTTCAGCTTCCTCCAATAATGAGTCAGCACGAAGGTCAGTTGGCTGTGCAGATTCGTCGGATGCCTCGGCCTCGCTGAGTCCACGCAGCCAATCGGGGACATCGTCCGAGGATCGGGTTTGCGGAGTCTCGAAAGACTGGGGAGTCTGTGCACCGCCAAGCCCGCTCAACCAATCAGGAGTATCCGCAGATTCAGAAACGCCCAAGTCAGGCGGAATAGCGCTGGCCGGGTTCTCAGATACAGGAACTTGTCCTTTCAACCAGTCCGGCAGGTCGGCAGGGACAAGGTTTTCCGTGGTTTTTTCCTCAATGATGGGAGTGGAACTTTCCGGGATATTGGATTCCGCCCAGTCTGTGGTACGAAGAAAATCTGGGATGTCATCGTCTGCCTCGGAGAAGGAATTCCCCTGCGGGGATGATCCAGGCACGGATGCAGATTGCAGCTTTCCCGTGGAGGGAGGCGATTCGTCGTCGGTGAATCCGCCAAACTTCAGCCAATCTGGTTGATTATCAAAAGAGGAGACGCCAGGCGCGGGCACGGCAGATGCCTCAAATCCAATGCCAAGCGCTGAACTCCACTCCTGTCCGGCTGGAATTTCATTGCCGGAATATCCCAGCCTTTCCAAATTTACTGATGCATCGGGGACTTCATTGATTTGAAAGACCGAGCCTTTTGCAAACACTGCGTACGGGTCCAACTCGCCGACACGCATCCGATGAACTTGAGTCGTTTCATCAGCTTCGGCCATTGCAGAGAATAAATCGACCATGATGCGATTCGCGTCAAAACAATACGGATAACTCTTTAGCAATTGGTTGCAAATTTCCAAGGTATTTGATTTTTGCCCGCCCTTGAAATAAGAGATGGCCAGCAAAACCTGCATATCGGAACGCTGCGGGTCCTGTGCAAGCACAGCGCGGATCTCTGCAATGGCCTGCGGATACAATTCACCCTGCACATACATATGCGCAAGCGCGCCGCGTGTCATGCGGATCTTGGGCGGCTCCATTCCATCACGCCGGCCGTACAATCTTTGCAGTTCACCTTGAATGGCAGAATTGGAAGGTTGGGCTTCAAATGCACGTTCCATATGCCAGATGGAATCATCCAGTTTGTTCTCTTCGTCGCGGATAATACTCAAGCCTACATGGGCAACAAAATCATCAGGCGCAGCCATAAGCACGCGGCCGAAAACATCGACCGCTTCGCTATAGCGCCGTGACTCAAGGAAAGCCTTACCCAACAGGCGATAGGTTTCAAGATGTTTAGGGAATGTATTCAGGATGTGAAGACAGTGTGCAATCGCCTCATCCATCTGTCCTTGTTCGATGAGGCGTTCTATTTCACGAGTGTAATTTCTCAATAAGACTTTTGCCATTACAGTTTTCCTGTATTACCGCTAGTTGCATAAATTACTAAACATTTTGACAGAAATTAAGAGTAAATATTTAATTCTGGATTAGTTATTTATGCGGTACTCTGTAAGTATGCCTGATTCTTTAAAATTTCGCAAGGCTATACGCTATTTTACTCGTAAAACAGCGGTAACGGCGGGACAGATTCATCATTAAACCGATACGCGGAAAGCACTTCCATGCGCGCTTCCGCTAATTTCTCCTCATCATTCGCATGAATCTCAAATAACGGCTCGCCCTCCTGAACCTTATCCCCTACTTTTTTGTGGATGACAAACCCGACCGCATGATCCACAGGGTCGCCTTTTTTCGACCTCCCGGCCCCCAATGCCACTGACGCTTCGCCCACGATCCTGGCATGGACCTGGGAGATGAATCCGTTTCGAGGGGCATTCACCACTTCCACATATTTTGCACGTTCGAATTTTGAGACATCATCCACATAGGAAGCATCGCCCCCCTGGGCCTGCACCAGCACCCGTAATTTCTCCAGCGCACTGCCGTCCGTAATGGATTTTTCCGCCATGGCACGGCCTTCAGCCAGGTCTTTTGCGCGCTGCCCTAACACGAGCATATGCGCGGCAACATGCAGACAATGCTCGCGAAAATCAACGGGACCGCCACCGCGCAGGGTCTCTATCGCTTCGATCACTTCGAGAGCATTCCCCACTGCCGCACCCAAAGGCTGATTCATATCCGAGAGCAGGGCAACCGTTTTTCGTCCCGCCAAACTGCCAATATCCACCATCAACCCGGCAAGCTCGCGGGCTTCGTCCAGGGTTTGCATGAATGCACCCAGGCCGGTTTTTACATCCAGAACGATGGCTTGAGCGCCAGCCGCAATCTTTTTACACATGATGGAGGATGCAATAAGAGGAGTTGAAGGCACGGTTCCCGTGACATCACGCAGCGCATACATTTTTCCATCCGCAGGCGCGAGGTCCAAAGATTGACCGGTGAGCACGATGCCTTTTTCCTTTAATTGTTTTTTGAACTCGTCAGTCGTCAAATCCACCCGGTAACCAGGGATGGATTCCAATTTATCCAGCGTACCCCCGCTAAAGCCCAGCCCGCGCCCGGACATTTTACCAACGGGCAGGCCGCAGGCCGCGACCATCGGCATCACGGAGATGCTGGTCTTATCCCCCACACCGCCTGATGAATGTTTATCCACTGCTACGTCCACTACTTCGGAAAGGTCGAGCATCTGCCCGGAACGCGCCATGGCAAGGGTCAGGTCGGCGGTTTCAGTGGGTGTCATGCCATTCAAGAGGACTGCCATTGCGAAAGCGGAAGCTTGATAATCCGGAATATCCCCATTTGTAAAACCACGCACAAAAAATTCTATCTCTTCGGTTGTTAATGATTTTTTGTCGCGTTTATTGATGATAATGTCTACCACGCGCATATTATCTCCTCATGAAGTCTTGCGAGGATATTTTATCGCATTTTGTCAGACAATTCCGCGATCAGACTGGAATCCTGGCCTGCTGTTATGATTTCGCCCATTGCTGGCCCTCTTTGGTATCCTTCACAGTCCACCCAAGTGCCGTGATCACCTCCCGCAGCCGGTCCGACTCTGCAAAATTCTTGTTGTCACGCGCTGCCTTGCGCTGTTCCAGCAGGGACAAGATTTCATCCGATGGGGTTTCTGCTTCGGGTTTGCTATTTATTGAATTGAGCGCCATCTCCCATACCTTGGAATCAATCCCCTTCTCCAAGGGATCAGGGAAACTGTAATCGCCAAGTTCACTTAATGAAAAACTTGCGCCGGCGGGGTAGACCTGCATACCATCGAGTCTCAAAACCGAGGCCGAACTGACGCCATGCACATCGCAACTGCCTTTTTCACAATCCATGATCATGCTGGAATGTTCATCCAACCCAACGACGATATTCTGCACAGGGGTTAGCTTCCGCCATTGCTCAAACCGCTCCCTACCCATGAAGCAGCGGCTGGTATCCAGGTCCAGGCCGCCTTCGGCATTATTCCAATGCGGAATGAAAGATACGTGCAATCCAAAATCGGAAAAGAAATCCAACCCATCCTTGACATGCACATCCTCACCAACTTTGTAAATTTCATAAACAGGCAAAACCCATTTGCCAACAGAAATGGTAGCAGCCGAAGCGAAGACCAAGGTAGCGCCAAGCCGGTGCCGCGCACGTATCATGTCCCAGGCGAGCGTACCGCGTAATTGACGGGCAAGGTAGCTGGGACTGCCCGGTCCCATAAAAATCAAATTGGCCTGCAATAAAGGCTTTAAGATTTCGGGGTTATCGGGGCTGAACTCTGTCCCTTGCTTGCGGGCAGGGATGAGGTCAATCGCCGGTTTATAATTCTGTAAGCGGGTCTGGAGGAACTCACCCACACGACCTGCAACCAGGGAGGCGTTCAATTCAAAACCTGCCGGCGTTTCCAGTATGGCGATCCGCAACGGGCAGGGAGTGAGGCGGGCCAGGTTTTCGAAAACACGTCCACCCGCAAGAGAGGTCTCCCCGGAACCGAGAAAGGCGATGCGTCCTAAAGTCATGCTAATTGGATGATGCGTTAAGTTTATCTATTACATCTAAAAAGGATTCATTATCGGGAATATCAGACATGGATGAACCATAATGCATATATCGGATGCGGCCTTCGGTATCCACGATGCAATTCATGGGCATGCGTCCCAGTTTGAAAAGATTCACTTCCTGGCGGTACGTCCTCGCAACACTATGATTTGGATCGGGCAAGCCGACAAAGGGCAGGTTTTCTTTTCCCCAATATTTCTTGAAAGTGTCCATGTCGTTGGGACCGACAGCCAGGATCTCCGCGTCCCGTGATGTGAAATCTGCATAGTGATCGCGCATGCGCGCCAACTGCGCGCGGCAATACGGTCACATGAATCCGCGCAGGAACACAAGTACAATGCTTTTGCTTCCGCGAAAACTTGAGAGGCGGACAGGATTGCCATTTATATCTTCAAGTTCGAAATCGGGCGCGAGTTCGCCGGGGGTGATCAAATCTGTTCTCATTAATTTTCCCAATAAATTATTATAACTTCCATGAATTGAACACGACCTTCCTGTGCAGGGTATGACCGCTTAATTTTCTTCAAGAGATTATTTCCTGGCTGCAAGTTGTTTTGCTTTTAACCAGATCACATCAAACATTTTGGCGGTCAATTTTCCTGTGGATGTGTTCTGCTGGCTCGGATGATACGAACCCAACACCCAAACGCCGTGCTCCAATCGATAAGACGCGCCATGTGAAAAATTATTTACCGAATTGCGAGCCGCATATATTTTAAGGACTCTCTCAAATGCGATGCGGCCCAGGCAAACGATCACCTTTGGATGCAGGATTTTCAATTCCCTTTCAAGGAAGGGCTGGCAATTATTTAATTCCTCGGGACTGGGCTTATTATCCGGCGGGGCGCAGCGACCAGAGGCGGTGATATACATATCCTTGAGGAGGAGACCATCGCTGCGCGACTCCGCCAACGCCTGATTTGTGAATCCAGCGCGGTGCAAGGCTGGGAAAAGAAATTTGCCCGAGGCATCCCCTGTGAATTGACGCCCTGTACGGTTCGAGCCATGCGCCCCGGGAGCAAGCCCTACAACGAGGATGCGCGCCTGTGGGTCACCGAACCCAGGCACTGGCTTCCCCCAATAATCCTGATCGAGATATGCCTTGCGCTTGACCCGCGCAACTTCCTCCCGCCATTCCACAAGGCGAGGGCATTTGCGGCAGGAGATGATTTGTTGATTGAGGGATTCTAATGAATTCAAAAAACAAACTCCATTTCATGTCGTTTCGAAGGCAATAGCCCGGAGCAATCTCCCGGTAAGTTAGGGATTGCACCGTCGGGAAGAACACCCTACTCGCAATGACATTAATCAATAAGCATCGCATCGCCAAAGGAATAAAAACGATAACCATCCTTAATGGCTGTTTCATACGCGGATAGAATCCGCTCGCGCCCTGCAAAGGCGCTGACCAGCATGATCAGCGTCGATTTGGGCAAATGGAAATTTGTGATCATCGCATCCACAACTTTGAACCGATAGCCGGGCAGGATGAAGAGAGAAGTGGGACCGGTAAATGCCGGTATCCGATATTCGGGCAGCGGGAATTGGGAGTCGGAACCGATGCCCGATGCCCGCTGACCAATTCCCGCAGCACTTTCCAATGTCCGTACCGATGTCGTTCCAACTGCGATTACCCGTCCACCAGAATTTTTTGTTTCATTAATGATCCTGTCAGTTTCCTCAGAAAGTTCGCACCATTCAGTATGGATTAAATGTGCTGCCGGATTCTCTTCTGTGACAGGCGCAAAGGTATCCAGGCCGACGTGCAGGGTAACGTAGGCAATTTTCACTCCCTTTGTATTTATCTCGTCCAGTAATTGCGGAGTGAAGTGTAACCCGGCAGTCGGTGCGGCAGCGGAACCCATCTCACGCGCATAAACGGTTTGATAACGCTCGGGGTCGTTCAGTTTTTCGTGAATATAGGGCGGCAATGGAACATGCCCAACCTTGGAAAAGAATGGCTCTATGGGCACCGAGAATTTTATCAATCGTTCAGAGCCTTCGAGGTTCTCAATGATCTCAGCCTGAAGCCCAGAAGCCTGACCTGAGCTTGTCGAAAGGTCATCCGACTCCGGCATTTCACTCAGAGGACTGGGGTCTTCGAGTTCCAGTATCAATTTCTTGCCTATGCGCAAGCCTTTTCCACCTACCAAGGCTTCCCATGTCAATTCATCTCGTCGGCGCAAGAGAAGCAATTCCACTTTTCCGCCGGTTTCTTTTTTGGCGAAAATCCGTGCGGGAATGACGCGAGTCTGATTCAGGACAAGCAGATCCCCTGCTTTGAGATAATCTTTTATATTGTGGAATATTTTATGTTCCAATTCGCCTGTCGCGCGATGCATGACAAGCAAACGCGAAGAATCGCGCGGCTCTGCGGGAGTCTGCGCAATGGAAAAATCTGGGAGATGGTAATCGAAGTCGGATGTTTTCATTCAGATACGTAGTAAGGATTTTAGTTTAGATAGCGGATTTCGACAGGCTCAACCACCAGGACGGACATGAACCTAGCTCGGGAGCAGGATTCTATTCGAGAGTTTGAAAATATTCGAAAATGCCGCACGCAAATCATCCCCCGCTCTCCATTGTATTCAGCAATCTTGGTTCAGGAAAGACTGGCTACATTTACCGCCAGCACATCACATCTTTTTCTTTCAGAGTGTGATTACTTTGCCAGCTCTGGCCTGAGCTTCAAGAATATCCGACATGCCTCCGACAATTCCCACCCGCACTTTTTCAGTCAACCCAAAGTAGTTGAGACATGTTGAGCAAATGATCAGACGGACGCCTCTTTGCTCAATTTGAGAGAGTCGCTCCAGAAGCGGCGACCCTTCAACCACCAGTTTGACACCCTCTGTATAGAAACAGATGGCAACTGGCAGCGATCCATTCTCCAGGAGGAGACTTAAGTACGTATCAAGTAATCTGTGCTGCAGAGTCGCGTCGGCAGATCCCATACCATCCCTGGTTATCAGGATGACTCCATTGGCAAAAGATGATTCGTCGGACATATCGCGCCTTCCTGCTTCGTTGAATTGGGCAATGATCATGGAGACGAGAGTGGGAATCGAACCCACATCCACTCGCTTTGCAGGCGAATAGCATCACAGATTTGAAGTCTGCGCCGCACGCCAGCACGGTCGTCTCGTCATTGGCAATTATAACGGAAACTTGATCGCATGGACCACTCAAAAGCATGTGATATCGCCCCATTATCGGAAAAGCTGCGCTGGGTTTCTATAGGCTCAGCCATCAATTATTTTTAAAGTTTTTGGATCATTATTAAGCAAGGATTGTGCTCATCCCATATCTGCTTGAATTCTTCCAAAGGTCTAAATCCCATTGCCTCATAGAAAGCCCTGGTCTTGGCGTAATTCTCGTCGCTATGCGAAGGCCCTAATGATTTGACTTGCAAATACTCGATACCACAACTCTTTAGCCATGTCTGAGCCCGGTTTATCAAAGCCCGACCAATCCCCTTTCGATGCATTTCCGGTAGGATGCCCATCACATAGACCTCGGCTGAATAAGGCGTGTGCTGTTTATGACTTACAAAACCGATAGCGCGCTTTGCTTCGCAGGCTACCAACGTGGGTAGATGGTCAATTTCGGCGGAATATTGGACAATAGATGCCTCGATACCAAACCACGCAGGCAAAGAACGCAGGATGGGAGAGCAACCGTTTGCTTTTTTTAGATAGGGTCCTTCAATATTGACACTCATAGATCGGCTTGTTCTCCGGTTTTTTATTAATCCCATTCCATGCCAATGAGCGCAGGAAGGGTTTCCTGGCGGGAATTTGTTCCACGTGCCTGAACCATCCGGCTTCGGCGGCCCGACTTTCGGCAAGGCATTGATCGGTGAAACTTCGTAAAAGGAAAGCGGTAAATTATGGCAGCAGGATCTGCAGGCGTTTCGGAAAGATTTCGTATTTCAAAGATCGCAGGTATTCGGGGAACAACTCCCCGTCAGTGTGCACGGGGGATGGATGATCAAGTTCGATGGAAAGCCGCGTCGAGTGGATTTCGTACATGCCGTCCATTTCGACAAAACTTCCTGCCCCCGGTTTCATTGCGCGCGGTAAAGCCTGGAACAATCCAAGCCGCGTACTGCGATAACCATAGGCAAAAGTAAGCTTGCCATCGCGCGGGTCGGCGTGCGGGGACATAAAGAAGATACCGCCGGTGCGCGGTCCATTGCCAATCGAGATGAGCGAGAGCGGCCCTTCAAAGGAACCGTCATCCCATTCAACCTTTACATTCCATTCGGGCTTGTCCATAATCCCCTGGATCGCGGCGACCAAATATCGCGGTACGCCTTTTATCCAATGGATCTTTTCCTGCTTGGTAGTGACATAAGGCTCGAGTCCGGCGGCTGAATTGTTGGCAAAATAACGGTCATTGCATTTGCCCAGGTCAATCAAATCAATTTTTCCCGCTGCAATGACTTTTGCCGCGGCAGTTAAATCTTTGGGGATGCCGAGGTTATCCACCAAATCATTTGCAGAACCCAATGGCATAATCCCAAGTGGACCGAGCGGCACATCCTTTGAACCGGCCGCGCGCGCCAAGCCATTGACCGCGTCGCCGATGGAGCCGTCGCCGCCTGCAATGATTAGCGGCGAAAACCCGGCATGCACAGCCTGCTCGACTAATTCGGTGATGTGACCCTTTCGTTCCGAGATGCCCAACTCAAAATCCACCCCTGCGGCTTTGAGCGCGGCTTCAGCCTCCGGCCAGCGCGCCTGCGAGTTCCAACGATTCGAGTACGGATTTAATATTACTTTTGCTGTCATCGAGCCTCCAACAGGCGGTCACGGTCAATTGTATCCCGAAGGTTCCGGTCCATAATTTGCGATAAGAAAAAGCAATGAAAAAAGCACCTATCCGAAACGGCTTGGAGAGCATCACGGCATTGGTCTTTTCGACCTGCGATATTTCGATGCAGGTACATTTCAGAGAACAGCCTGCGGAATGTTTCGCCACTGGGAAGCAGGCGATATGCTGTCCTTCGTTCGGCGCAGCTTGAGTGACTGTAAAATTATAACTTCTTCCAACGCGTTATGAGCATTTTGACACGCACGCGCACCCGCGCATCCGCATTTGCCGAAGCCCACAGCGACTTTGTTTTTCGATAAACAGCCTCGTCCAGTTTTTCATAGTCTTCCCATTCGGTGTCCATAAATTCCTTCATTTCAGACGGTCTATCCCAATAATAAAAGAAGGTAAATTCATTCTCCCCTTTTTTAAGGAACCATCTGCTTTCATGCTTTTCAAGCTGGAGACAGCCTTCACTATCTCCGCCAGATGGGTTTATACTTTCGCTGTGCAATAAAGCATTTTCCTGGTTGCGAGTTTTTCCGGCTCCCAAGCATTGTCCACGCTTGTACTGACTGGCGTGTGGGATTCTGTGCAGTTTACAGGCCAGCCAGGCCCAAAAACACGTCAAGAGGAATTTGTTTCAGATCAAACCCATTGTCACATCTAAAGGACCAACTATGCAGCTTTATCCATATACCGATTCCTGGGAAGAAGATGATCCGCACGCCAATTTCAAAGCGGATGTAGCTCTTTACACTGTTGTCGATCCGCTCCCGACCCTTGAAGGGTTGAGTCGGCATACGGGCGTTCCCGTACCCTGTCTCATTCGCTATGTCTTGGTAAAGTATGCAAGCTCCAACGCCGATGCACTATTGACGATGGGTCCCTTGGTTATCCACCAAATGGAACAGCAAATTGCGACCGCCGAAGCTGAAGACAGTGATCAAGCGCGGTTGCAGGCGTACGATGCCTTGCGACAAATCGTATCCTGGCTCGGCGTTGGCATGAGAGAATAAAATGGATTAGACGATAGGAGTTCACATGATTTCATCACAAATCTGGATTATTATAGCCATCCTTGTTCTGGCAATCCTGGCCGTGCTGTCTTTTCTGGTAAGTAAGAGGAGCAATGAAAAAAGACTCATGCCCCTGGCAGGCCTGGCATTTGCTTTTATCCTGGCGGGAGTTCTTTTTGGGAATGACCGAATACTCGGCTATAGTCTCTTGGGAGTTGGGGTGATACTTGCCATTGTTGACATGTTCAATAAATTAAGGAATAAGTAATCTGACAATAATCCCGTATCCAATTGGGAATGGAAACAGCTGGACATTCAAGAACAAGTCCAATCTAAAGCAGGCTTGATTCCAGAAGAGTTGACAGACAAAGCGACTGTCAATGTGAACGCACCATCAATGAAGTTGACGCTTTGAATCAAAAGACCGCCAATTGGCGGTCTTTTTGGATTCCTTCGCGAACTTACTCTTTCGGCAAAATTACCACTTTACGATATGGATCTTCGCCCGTGCTTTCCGTGATCACAGCGGGGTGACCGCGCAATTCAATATGCACCACTCGGCGCTCATTGGCAGTCATCGGCTCCATGGTCACTTTGCGGCCGGTCTTGGTCACCTGGTCTGCCATGCGGTTGGCCAGTTGGCGGATCTGCTTTTCGCGGCGGGACCGATAACCTTCCACATCGATCCGCAACTGCACCCATTGCTGGGTCTGTTTGCCGACGATCAAGGAGGCAATGTGCTGCAGGGCTGTCAAGGTTTCTGCGTGACGGCCAATCAGAGCGCTGAGGTCGTCCCCGCGCACGTCCACTTGAATACTACGGTGATCGTCAATGACGGCCTCGGAATAATTGGCGGAGACTTGCGCCTTCATGCCCAGGTAATGGATCAATTTGGAAACAACTTCTTCCGCTGTATCTAAAAGCTGGTCGCTGTCGGGTCGCTCCGCTTTTGTCACGGTGACAGGTGCTTCACCTTCAGATCTCTTTTCCTCAAGGCGAGGTTTTGCCTCCTTTGCCTTCGGCGCTGATTCTGTTTTTTTTGCAGGAGCAGATTTACGGTTGGATCGAGGCGAGGCTTTGGACGGTCCTTTCGCGTCACGGACGGACGAATCCACTCCGGGCTGATATTCCCCGTGCGCGGAATTCACGGTCAGACGCACACGCACCTGGCGGCCGCCAAGTCCAAATAATCCCTTTGTACCCGAATCCAAGACCTCCACAGATACAGCATCGGCCGTCAAACCAAGCTGCGACAAGCCCTGTTGCAGGGCTTCTTCAACGGTTGGGGCGATGATCTCAAGCGTGGTGTGCTCGTTCATGAGGCCTCCCTACTTTTTTTTGGCAGAAGATATTTTTTTGCCGCCACCCGGCAGAAGATTGCTCCAATTGGCGCGGCCTGTTGCAGCGTATTGCACAACACCCAGGACATTGCTGATGATGAAATAAACCGCAATGCCCGATGCAAAATTTAAAGCGAACCAGCCCAGCATGAGCGGCATGTAAATGCTCATCATCTTTGTCATCTGGGCGCTTTGATCATTGGGATTGGTCGAAGCGGGCATTGTCAATTTGGATTGAATATAAGTGGTTAGCGCCACGATGATCGCAAGGGTCGGCAATGCAAAGCCGAGGATCTGAATGGATTCGGGACGACCCAGATCCATCCAAAGAAATTTGCTGTTGAGCGGAATGATATTGGCCACATTTTGGAACGGGTAAATGGTGCGGGCAAGCTCCAGCATGCTAAACGGAGTTACGGAAAGCGCGCGCGTAATGCTTTGATATAAACCAATAATGATGGGGAATTGAATCAAAGTCGGCAGACAGGAGGCAAAAGGATTGATGCCGCGATCCTTATAAATGCGCATTTGTTCCTGTGCCAGCTTTTCCTTGTCCTTGGCATATTTCTTTTGAATATCCTGCCATTCCTTATCGCTCTGTAATTCCTGCATGGCTTGAGCACCCTTTACCTGCGAGGCATTCAAGGGCCAGGTCAATAATTTGATCAGGATGGTAAACAATATGATCGCAAAGCCAAAGGTATGCGGACCGTGTCCAAGTATGTCATAGATCCACAGTAAAAGATTGGTCATGGGTTGAATAATATAAGATTGCCACATGGGTTTGTATCCTTATTTCTCTGGTGTGAACGTCCAGGCTTGCTTGCCTGCCGCATCAAAAGCGGCCAGGGCAAATTCGGCTTGATAGGGAGCCACGAGCATCAGGTCACCTGAAACAACGGGTGTGGTGTAAATTTTACCGCCGACTGTTTTTTCCCAGACGGTCTTCCCATCCCGATCCAAAGCGACGAGGGTACCCGCTTCGGTCGCAGCGTAAAGCTGGTCGTCCGCGACAAGCAGGCTCGCCACGACGGGCCCATCCGGTTGCACGGCGTCCCAGTTTTGATTCCCCGTGGCGAGGTCGAGTGAATAGATAGTACCGCCCAAATCAGCATAATAGAGGGTGTCCCCATCCAGGGCAGGTGTGCCCCAGATCCAATTATCGGCAGTGGCGATAACTTTATGAGCACCGTTCAACTGAATAAATTCAATGGTGGATGCGAAAGAGCCGACATACACGCCGTCTTTTCCAACGACAGGGCTGCCGGGAGCCGCGCCGCCGATATTGATCGGGTCTTTCAGCGAGCCATTAAGTAGATCAAGGACATGGAAGTGGTGGTCCAGGGAGGTGATATAAAGAGACGTACCGTCTGTCGAAGGCTTTGACCATAAGGCGCCGCCCAATTCAATCGGATCTGCGGCCTGTTTGCCTTTCAAATCCAGAATATAAAGAAAGCCATCCGTATTGGGGGCATAAATTGTGTTATTCAGGACGAGAGGTGAAGCGAGCCAGGCGCCTTTTGCCCCCATAAAAGCTTCGCTCCAGTTTTCCCGGCCTGTTTCAGGATTCAGGCTGACGAAGAGATGATTGGAACCGGCGCTCCCGATCAGCAATTGACCATCGTCGGTCAGGACAGGGGAGGCATAAAATACCTGTTTGCTATTGGATGCAGCGGGATAACGCCAGACTTCCTGCCCATTTTTCAAATCCACAGCGTAGACAAAGGCGCCGCTGGACATATAGGCGCGATCCGCATCTGCCGCGAGGCCGGGCCAATTGGTTGAGATCCCCGCGCTGCTGCAGGCGCTGAGAATGATTGCGCCGAAGGCCAGCAGGAAAATTAACAACAATCGTTTTGTTTTCAAATTCATATTACTCCTAGCTTGTCATAACCGTCATTCGATATGACGATGTTTTGGTTAGGGAACCGGGTCGTACCCACCAGGGTTAAAAGGATTGCAGCGTAAGACGCGCCAGGCTGCCATCAGCGAACCTTTCAGCGCGCCGTGTTTATAAACAGCCTGATAACCATAATGGGAACAGGATGGATAAAAACGGCAGGTATTGGCGGGCAGACCGGGCGATACCACCATTTGATATAAACGGATCAAGGCCAGCACAGCGATGCGCGGCCAGTTGGCCGCTTTGCGGGGCATATCGTGCAAGCGCGGCTCATGAGAATAATCATGGAGATGGAATTGATTTTCAGGATTCATCCGCAGGGAGGATTTTTGCACGTCGAAGGAGGTGATAAAGTGCGGCGCGGGTATCTGTCAAAGAGGCAGTCACGAGCGCGGGTCTGGCGATCAGGATCAGGTCGCAGCCTGGGGCGAGCGAGGGAAGCAGGGGCCGCATGGCTTCGCGTAAGAGTCGCTTGGCCCGGTTGCGGTGGACGGCGGTCCCGGTTGTCTTTCCTGCGGCCACCCCCACGCGAACGTGGGGAGTTGTCTTCTCACCGGCCTGGATTACTAACACAACAAGCGGATGGGCATAGGACTTGCCTGTTCGCCGCACCCGCTGGAAATCTTCGGATCGGGACAGTCGAAATTTTCTCTGCACCCGCGCCTCTATTGAGATCTCCGCATCAAAACGCGGGGAGACCTACCAACGAGTCCGCTTGACGTGTTCGTTGGATTTTACTGTGAGTCTGGAACGGCCCCTAAGGCGGCGGCGCTTGAGCACTGCGCGGCCATCAGCCGTGGACATGCGTTTGCGGAATCCATGCACGCGCACGCGGCGGCGGATCTTGGGTTGATATGTTCGCTTAGGCATTCGAATTTACTTCCTTATTTCGTAAAAGATGATTGCACTTACCCCCAAATGGGGTTGGCATACTTGGGTTAGACTGGCGCAGTATTATACCGCGATGATTCCGATTTGGTCAATTTGAATCTGGGGCAATATTCAAGATCTGTCAGGCCTGGATTGCAAAATATTTATCCCAAATTCCCTGTTTTACCGAACCTTCAATGAATGAAGCTTCAAAAGCAAAGCGATTACAGGTTTTAATATCCTCCAGGCTCATGCCTAAAACCTCGTGCGCTATGCGATATTCGTTATTGACGTTCGTATTCAAAACCTCGGGGTCATCCGAGTTGATGGTTACACGCACACCGAGATCGAATAATTTTTTGAGCGGATGCGCCTCAATCGTCGGCACGGAATTGGTGAGGTAATTGCTCCATGGATTTACCTCCAGGGTAATCCCCTTTTCCTTTATCAATTCCACAGCACTCATATCCTCAATGCAATGGATGCCATGGCCGATGCGGTCAGGCTGAAAAGCCTGGATGGTATCCATGACTGCCGAAGCGGGAGTATCCTCCCCGGAATGAATTGTGATTTTCAAACCTGCCTCCCTTGCTTTCAGCATGGGCATTACAAAGTCGCTCATGGGGTAAAGCAATTCACCATCGGCGAGGTCAACGGCCTGGATGTGTTTTTTATGACCAATCGCCCAATCCACGGTTTTGACGCATGACTCAGGACCCATGCCGCGCGAGGTGATGACAATGATCCCGATTGCCATATCGAATTCCCCTTCAGCGCGTTCCTTTGCGCGGAGTAAACCATCAAGGCAGGCATCCCAATCCAGGTTATGACCATGAAACGCCCAATCCGGCGAAAAGCGGACTTCAAAAAGTTTTATGTTTTGCCTGGCAGAATCTTCAAACAATTCCCATGCAATGCGTTCGAAGACGGCCGGCGAGGTAATGCTGTTCTGAAAAATCTCGAAGGCCTCCAGCACGGCATGCAGGTCACGCAACTGGTCGTGGATTTTAACATGCCTGTCCAATTCACTGGCTTCATACGCAGGCAGTATCAAATGGTATTCACGCGCAATATCGATCAGGGTCTGCGTACGGATCGCACCCTCGAGATGGCAGTGGATTTCGGTCTTCGGGATGTCGTTGTATTTCGGGTCGAAGTTTTTCATGGGGTCTGGTTTCCGGGGGTTGCCCTGTATTACCCTGCAGGTCTCCTTTGACCTAGGGGGCCAGCATACGGTCTGAATTAACTCGCAAAGTTGAGAACGATTCAGTCACGTGACGGGTCTCCGATCCCCCAATCATAAATCAAAAAAATGGAGTCCGGACTGGTAATCCGGACTCCATTTTTTGGCGCCCTTATGTTATTTGGTCTTGATGGTAATGGACTTTGGACGAACTTCCTCCGCCTTGGGAAGCGTAATGGTAAGGATGCCATTCTCGAACTCGGCCCTGGCTTTATCCGCGATCACGTCCGTGGGCAGGGCGATCGTACGCTCAAAAGCACCCCAACGTTGCTCGCGAAGATGATAGGCCTTCTCCTTCACCTCTTCCTTTTCCTTGGCCTCGCCCTTGATGGTAAGCACTTCACCGGTAACGTTGATCTGCACCTCATCGGTCTTGACACCGGGAATGGCGGCCTTCACGACGATCTCGTTATCGGTCTGGTACATATCCACGGCGGGCATCGACCAATTCCCGTTGCCCTGTCGTAACGGCCGCGTGAAGGCGTCGTCAAAGAGGTGATCCATGGCTTCGCGCAAGGTCATCATTTCACGGGCGGGCTCCCAACGAATTAAGTTTGACATAGGTACCTCCTTTTGGTTTGTTTGGTTTGATCTTACACGGTTAATTTAAAACGCCTGCGTTAAAAAAACGTAAGCGTTTTGTACTCATCGTGTTAGAAATTTCAGGCTATTCTTTGGCGCGTTTGTAATCCACGAAACGGTACCCCACACCGCGTTCGGTGAGGATGTACTGCGGGTCGGCAGGGTCCTTCTCCAGTTTCTGACGCAGGTAATTAATATAAAGGCGCACATAATGCGGCTCATCGCGATACTCATAGCCCCAAACTTTTTGGAGCAATTGATCATGCGAGACCACCCAGCCTGCATTTTGCACGAGGTGGAAGAGCAGGCGATATTCCGTGGGGCGTAGTTTGACAAGTTTGCCTTCAAGCCAGATCTCGCGGCGGTCAAAATCAATCTTGAGACGTTTGTCGATTTCGAGCAGGCCGTGCATGGAACCGCTGACTCCCTCGGTGCGGCGCAGGACCGCTTTGATCCGGCTGACGAGTTCACGCGGGCTGAACGGCTTGGTGATGTAATCATCCGCGCCGCCCTCCAGGCCACGCACTCGGTCGTCCTCCTCGCCCTTGGCGGTCAGCATGATGACGGGCACGTTGCTAAACTCACGCACGGTTTCCAGCACTTCGAAGCCATCCAGGTCGGGCATCATCACATCCAGCAGGATGAGGTCCGGCGTAACGTCGCGCATTTTTTGAATGGCCTGCTTGCCATTAAACGCTTCGTTTACCTGGAAACCGTCATGTTCCAGGTTCATCCGAATGAAGCGTACCATGCGCTCTTCATCATCCACTACGAGAATACGGCGACGTTCCAAAGAATCAGGCATGTTTACTCCCTTACGAATCCGATGATCTTTTCTTCCTGCTCATCTTCGAGTATCTCAATGAAATTTATCCTGGTGATCGGCCAGATCACTTTAACGACATTGTTGTCAATATAATTCAGATCCTTGCCGTCCCTCTGGCGGGGATTCTTCATAAGGATGAAGTTGTCGGTCGGCTTCGGAAGTTCGTCCACTTCCCCTGTCACTGAAACCTCGCCAACAACGTGTAAAATAATCGTATATGCCATAATTAACTCACTTTCCCTGGTTATTATTTACCAGGATTTGTATTTTCATTTTTCCAAGTGCAACAATATCGCCATGATGGATGGATTGCTCAACATTGGGGGAGATCCGCTTTCCATTCACGTACGTGCCATTGGCTGAACCGAGGTCCATGATGATGATGCGGGCGCCTTCCCTCCTAATGACTGCATGAAGACGCGATACGCCTGCGGCGAAAGCTTGAGAGGTCGAAAGGTCAATATCCGGCATGATAGGCTGGCCTTCGCTGATACGGCCAATCGTAAATTCATTTCGCACCGCAAGCGGCAGGACCTGACCAGTGTCAAGCAGATGAAGGCTTCCCCATGCATTACTGCCTCCGAAGGGAAGATATTGATCATCTGAAGAGTTATTCATAATATTTCTTTGGGTGACCTGGGAATCCTTGTCTTTCATTTGAGCGCCACATTCTGCGCAAAAGATTGCGCCTGTCATGTTGACCTCTTTGCAATGGGGACAAACGATCATCCTGCCTTCTCCTTTGCGCCGCTCAATAAAAGCGCGCGGGTGCTATATTTTATATCCTTGTTGCCTGCGAGACTCCAGGCATGCTTTTTTTCCAGATTGTCAGCTTCGAATAATGCGGTCTTTGCCAGGGAACGCTTACCTTGTGACAACAGATGCGTAGCCAGGTTTTGCAGGTGACGCACCGCCTCATCATATTGACCCGCATCCGCCGCTGTGCGGGCGCGCTCCTGCATTCGATATAAGTTGAGCAGCGAAAGGGCGTTCAGGATTTGGGGCGGAGGCGGTGCGGTCGATGAATTTTGCATAATCTTGCGGGTAAGTTTCAAACGGATGGGGGGAACGGGTATGGGTCTGGCGGTGATCAAGGTCTTCATGAAACCGTCAAGAAGTGTAACCGTGTCGCCATCCAGCATGCCCGGACCGACAAGAAATTCAAATAATACCTGCAATGAAGTTTCCTGCAAAATAGGTCCAAGATGTATGGGAGATTCGACTTCGACCGAACCGCCTTCAGGCTGCAGGCGAAACGCATAATTGATCTTGATATGCTCCTGCTCCTTGAATTCAAGAAGTACATCGTCTGCATAGGTACTGATCAGGGTCTTAAATTTATCAACGAGCAGGCGCTCAATATCCCTTGGTTTTGAGATGTAGGCGGATGAACCGCCAGTTTTGGCCGCAAGGGCGTCCAAAAATACATCGTTCCATTCGTGTCCGATGCCCATGCCTGTGATGCCTATATTTTGGGCTGCGGCTTCCTCGGCAAGTTTCAAGCACGCCCCTTCATCGCCGTAGGTCTTTCCATCCGTTAGAAGGATAATATGGTTCACGCGCTGGGGATCCAAAGTGCGGCGAATCTCTTTTACGCCCGCCTCCAAGCCGGAATAGATCTCGGTGGCGCCAGATACCTGCATCATTTGAATACGCCCCTCATGCTTCTTTTTATCACGATCGAGCGAAGCAGGGACGATGACTTCAGCAAAGTCACTAAAGGCCACAATGCTCAATACATCCTGCGGGCGCAAACTGTGCAGCAGTTGAATGGCCGTGGCTTTTACAATATCGAACTTATCCCCCTGCATGGATGTGGAACGGTCCAGGATCAGGCAAAGATTAAGGGGCGGGGAGACAAGTTTGGTCTTTGTTTTTTGTTCGCGCGGACCCGCTTCAAGCAGTGCATAGACCAGCTGCGGTTCACCCAACTGTACGAGGTTGGGACGACTGAAGCTTACCTCGTGTTTTACAACGCGATTAACTTCAATTTCAGGGAGAAGGGTTGCATCGTATAATTTCCGACGCGTGGGATTCGAAAGCACTTCGTAGGCTTGCTGTGTATCAAGAAATAGCTCAGTCTCACCGGCGGCCACGTTCTTATCCGGGTGCAGGCGCTGTGCCGCTCCAAAGTAAGCCCGCTTAATCTCCTCCTGCGAGGCATCACGAAGGATGCCCAGAATTTCATAATAATCCGGCTTGCTTGACGACATGCTCATCCAATCAATTGCGCGAGGATGACCGTAATATTATCGGGACCACCGGCGACATTGGCAGCTTCGACCAAATTATGACAAGCGCGATGCAGGTTGGGCGCTTCGGTCACGATGCGGATTATGTCATTCTCGCTGATCACACCCCACAGACCGTCGCTGCAGATCATCAAGATGCTGCTGTTCGGAAATGGGATGGTAAAAATATCGGCTTCCAGAGATTCTCCCTGGCCCAACGCACGGATCAAGACATTCCGATGGGGAAAACTTACAGCCTGCTCCTTGCTAAGGTGGCCAAGTTCTTCCAGTCGTTTGACCAGTGAATGGTCGCGTGTGATCGGTTCAATTCTCCCGTCCAGGTAAATGGAGTAAGCGCGGCTGTCACCCACGTGTGCAATCGTCACCTGGTCTCCCAACACCAACGCGGCGGTGACCGTAGTGCCGCTGCCAGGCGCTTCACGCTGGACGTATTGATGAGCCTCCATAATGGAGGCTTCCATCACTTCCTGCAGGGAATCCTGAAGGGTCTGAGTGGGCAGATTATAAAGATAGGAATGGAATTTTTTAGTGATGTTGCCGCCCATGATGCGAATGGCGGCATTGCTTGCCACTTCCCCAAACTGATGTCCGCCCATGCCGTCAGCCACAATGTATAAACCGAATGGGACGTTTTCGGCGCTTCCCGCAATGGTGGAGGTAAGTGCAAGCACGCTGTCTTCATTATGTTCACGTTGTTTACCGACAGATTGTCCCACGCCGGCAACCAATTGTTTGACACCATATTTGACATTCTGGTTTGCGATTATGGAATTGATCTTCTGATCCAAAAGCGGGGCGGTGATGGTCATATCGATCTGCTTCTGTTTTACGGACTCTTTTTTATTACCAAATAGTTTTCGAAAAAATCCAGCCACGAGAACTCCTTTTAGGCAAACAGAGCATAGACATGATGGTCTGTTGAACCGAAATATATAATATCGTCGAATACGATCGGCGAACCTGTGATGGCGGCCTGTGATTCGAATTTCCAACGCAAACGGCCTGTCCGATATTCCAGACAATACATACTGCCATCCACGGATCCGCAATAAATCGAATCCTTATAAACGGCCGGCGAACTGCTCACCTGGTTATCCGTGCGGAAACGCCAAACCTCCTTGGAGGTACGGATATCAATACAATAGATAAATCCATCCGCCGCGCCGATAAAAATCAGATCATCCGCGATCGCAGGAGATGAGACCGAACCCTTGCCCAGGCGGAATTTCCAGATTGTCCACCCGTTTTTGGCATCCAGTGCATAAAGGTTTCCATCCAGCGAGGCGGCGTAAACAGCCCCTCCTTTATTGACCGGAGAGGAGGTGATCGAACGTTTTGCCTGAAAACGCCATTTCATCTCGCCGTGAAAATCGAGCGCATACATGGAACCGGCTTCTGTTCCAAAATAAATCAATTCATTGGCCACCAGCGGAGTGGAGTGGATCGGCCCATCGGCTGAAAATTTCCAGACTGCACGGCTTGAATTCACATTGACGGCATGCAGGTACTGATCATCCGATCCTAAGAAAATATGCCCATCTGCAAATCGGGGGGAGGAGTAAATTTTTCCTTCTGTAAAATAGGTCCATACCACATTGCCTGAACGCGCACTGATGACATGTAAACGCTGGTCTTCCGAACAGAAAAATACATTATTGTCATAAACCAAAGGACGGGAAACGATGCCGCCCTCCGTCGGGTATTTCCACTGAAATTGTCCATCCACCGCATTCAGGGCATACAGGTTGTTATCATAACATCCGATGAACAAATTGTCCTGATGCAGGAACGGCGTGCCGCGGACCTCGTCCTCACATTTAAAGGACCATAACGGTTTAACTCCGCCGCTCGAAACAGGCAGCGCATATGTGATCTTGGAGAGCACCCCGGTTTTACGCGCAACGTTCATCAATGCTTCTTTCATGTCCGTAACACTGGCGAATCGATCTGTGGGGGTATATTGCAAAGCCGTCTTCACCACCGCCTCGAATTCCACTGAAATATTGGGGTTGATGCGCCGCACCGGGCGCTCTGCAAAGGAAAACGGGGGCTCAAGACGCGGGTCGCGGCGCGTAACTGCATGGTGCAAAGTGGCGCCCATCGAATAAAGATCCGCAAGCGGCGTGGCTTCACCGCGATACTGTTCAGGGGGAGAATATCCCTCTGTGCCTATCATCGTCCCTTTTTGCCCGGTCTGGAAGGTCTTGGCGATGCCAAAATCCACCAGCACCACATTCCCATTATGATTGATCATCACATTCGACGGCTTCATATCGCGAAAAATGATCGGATCCGGTTTGTGCCCATGCAGATACTCCAGCACATCGCACAGCTGGATCGCCCAACTGATGACCTGATCCTCGGGCAGGAATCCATTCGCATCGCCGATCACAGATTCAAGGTCTTTCCCGTGAATAAACTCCAAAACGAGGTATGAACGATTGTCCTCTGAAAAATAATCGTAAATACGCGGGATGGCGGGATGATTGAGCGTGGCAAGCATGTTCGCTTCACGCTCGAAATTTTGCACAATTGTCTGGCGTATCAGCGGATCAGGAGCAAGATTGATCATCTCCTTGACCGCCACCAATTTCACGACATTGGGAAAATGCAGATCGCGGGCGCGATAAACCGAGCCCATACCGCCCACGCCAATTACATCCTGAATGGTGTAACGCTTAATCAGCGTCACGCCCGACGGCAATTGCTGACGAGGGGGCGTTTGGTCTCCTGGTCCAATGGGTGAGGTAATATTTTTTGTTTCCAGATAAAACTCCTGCCTATCCGCAAGTAGGTGGATGAATTATAGTGTGCAGTGAAGGGAATTGCAAATGCCGGGCAATTGCGTTTCTATCGACGAACAAGCTTGCAGGAAAACCATTTTTACGGCACAATCACAACGGTGAAAATTCTGGCAGTAAGCGATCAGGTCGTAGACCGTATATACACCCTCGTCCCAGGCGGGCATTTTAAGGGAATAGAAATCCTCCTGGGATGCGGCGATTTGCCTTATTCATACCTGGAATATCTCGTTACTGTGCTGAACGTGCAGATGTGCTATGTGCCGGGCAATCACGACCCTCGATATAATCTGGCGGATAAGCGCTCAAGGGCCGAAGGCGGTTCAAACCTGGACCTGAAAACTGCGCGCCGCAAAAATATTTTGATCGGCGGCTTTGGCGGCTGCATCCGTTACCGGCCCGACGGGGTTAACCAATACACCCAGTCCGAAGCCTACCTGCGGGCTTTTCGCATGCTTCCAAGATTACTGCTGAACCGCATTAAACATGGCCGCGCTATGGATATCCTGATCAGCCACTCGCCGCCTTTCAAAATTCATGATGATCTCGACACGGCGCACAATGGCCTGAAAGCGCTGAACTGGCTGATCCGCATTGCCCAGCCGCGCTTTCACCTGCACGGGCACACCCATTTTTACAAAAATAACCTGGAAGTCCAGGAGAGCATGGCCGGCACAACAAAAGTCATCAATGTTTATCCCTATAAAGTCGTGGAAGTATAATCATAAGTGAGTTGTAAAAATGTCAGACATACATCATGAACGCGCACGCGCAGACTTTAGCAGAGCGCGTTTTAAATCCTTCATCAACCAGGTATTCTCCGTAGTCGCCGGCAAACACACCACCACCCTGCTGTCTTACGACGAGATCAAGGAGAAACTACGCATTGGCGGTCCGATCTATCGGGGGGTAAAAACCGTCCGTGTGGATCAGATTGCGGGGAGTCTGAACCGTTATCATGAATTTGATCGCGCCTTCCTCCCCAAGGAAGACCAACTCGCCAGCCGCTGGCAAAAAGTCGACCGCGCTTTTTATCAGGACATTAATCTTCCGCCTGTCGTGCTTTACAAAGTGGGCGATGTCTATTTCGTCGTGGATGGACATCACCGCGTGTTAGTGGCGCGCGAACAGGGACAGAAATTCATCGAAGCCGAAGTGCGCGAATGCGCCACGCGAGTGAATATCACGGCAAATATCAGACCCGAAGACCTCCAAATCCTCGGCGCAAAGGTTGATTTTCTGGAGCGCACCGCTTTGGATTCCCTGCGCCCGCATGCGAAGATAAAAACCACCATCCCGGACGGATTCACACGCATGCTCGAGCACATCGCCGTACATCGTTATTTTATGGGGATCGACCTCAAGCACGACATCACCGAAGAGGAAGCCGTAACACATTGGTACGATACGGTTTACATGCCGATCATCAAGATCATCCAGGAGAGCGGCATCTTAAAGGAATTCCCCGATAAAACCGAAGGCGATCTTTACCTGTGGACGCTCGACCATCAACATTATTTATCCAGGGTGGAAGGCCTGCCGCTTCAATCGCCGGAAACAGCCGCCAAACAATTCATCGAAGAAAACGAGTAGATACATGACCAATCTTCACCCGCTTGCCGGGGTCTATGCTGCCGCAGTGACACCCATAAAACCCGATTCATCCCTGGACCTCGAAGCTATTCCCATGCTTTTACGTTTCCTCGCCTCGCGCGGATGCCACGGCGCCCTGCTCTTCGGCACCACCGGCGAGGGACCCTCCTTCTCACCCAGGGAACGCGAGGTCTTGATGCGCTCTGCGCGTGTCTACCGTCAGCAACTGCCCGGGTTTAAATTACTGGCAGGCACAGGCACGCCCAGTCTTTCGGAATCCATTGAACTCACCAAATTAGCCTTCGAGCTCGGTTACGACGGTGTGGTTGTTCTGCCACCTTATTACTTCCGCAAAGCGACGGATGAGGGCTTGTTCAATTGGTTCAGTGAGTTGATCATAAAAGCCGTGCCAGCTGATAAATATTTACTGGGTTATCACATCCCCGTTATGACAGGCATTGGCTTCTCACTGGATTTGCTCGCCCGATTAAAAGAGAAATTCCCCGCTCAATTCGCTGGCATCAAGGATTCATCGCATGATGAAAATTTTTCAGTTGAACTCGGCAAACGCTTTGGCAAGGACCTGCTCGTTTTAAATGGAACAGATTCATACTTCCTACACGCCTTGAAAAATCACGCGCAGGGAGCCATCACTGCGCCTGCGAATTTGATCTCCGAAAACCTGCGCCAAATTTGGGATTTATTTCAGGAAGGGAAAGACCCATCCAGGATTCAGGAGAAGGTCACCGAGCAAAGAAATTTACTGGAGAGATATTCGCCCATCGCCCCTGTGCTCAAAGGCTTGCTTCATAAAATACACGGCCTACCCAATTGGTCAGTCAGAGCACCGTTGGAAAAGATAGACGAGAAGAAACTGGAAGAAGCAACACAAGAATATTCCAAAATTATATGAATGGCTGATTTTGGAGGCTCGGTGTCAAGTGGCAAAATAATTTATGGACTATAGAAATTCGCTTTTGTCAGGATAAAGCGAATTAATCCTTCGCCAGTATGAAGAATTGCTTTAAGGCTTTCTTCATGTTTCTCGTTGGTATGAGTGTATTTATTCAATTCTTCATAGTAAATTAAAACAGCTTTAGCACAAGCATCAACAAATTCTGCGTCCTTATCTCCTAGACCAAGTGCCATTTTTGCGCGGGCTTTAATTTGAGGGCCTTGTCTGTTTTCATTTGGCAAAAGATTACTTGGCACAAGAATTTCTAGCACCTGCCTTAATAGTTCTCTTTGTGAAACAGCAGATTGTCGAAGATAGTCCGGTCCATTCGATTTGAGGGTTAACCAAGACCCTCTCCTCATTTCGACTAGGTTTGAATCAAGTTTAGAAAGGTGAATGTCAAGAGTTTTATCACCAAGATAATCATCATCATATTGGATTAAAGGCTCAGAAAAATTCTCGGTCTCAGCATCAAAAAGATCTCGTATAGAAATTGTATAGGATGCGATTGCTCTTATAGGCAGCCCAACATTTGTCACTAAATCAAAACTTGTATATGGAACCATTGAAGATTTAATCTGCTCAACATATTGATTAAATATTTTTTCATGAGCGCTATTAACATTGACAAGTTGAGTAAATAACCTGTCAAAGTCAATCGAGGTTCTAATTGAATCTATTAATCCTGATTGTCGAATGGCAAGCGTATTTGATATCGCGCTTGCTAACTGAAAATTAGATGTTTTTACTATTTCCTCTAATCCAGTAAAGGAGGGCATTGATAATATATCCCTCACGAATTGCGTATTTAACTCTTGCGTTTTTAGAAGTGGCTCAATTGCGGAGTTAAGTTTTAGGATATCTGGTGAAATAGAAAAGCTGTCAATTACTTTCCCAAAATCAAGCCCAATATTATTTAGGGTAGCAAGTTGATTTTTAGAAATTTCTTCTATCATTCTTACCGTGGGAGAATTCAGTATAGAAAATTGAAAGTCACTTATTGATAACATTTTCTTTGTATTTTCCATTAGTGAATTATTGGTTTGTGTCACAATAACGCGCATTTTTTCTGTTGTTTCAGACAATACTTTCTTTGCTAATCTTGCTTCTTTTATTCCGTGATCTGTAAGTTGCCATTCGCCATTATGTTTTATTAATATCTTATCCTCTTGTAAAATTTTTAATGAACGACTAACAGATGGGCGCATTGCATTAACACGAATTGCCAACTCGGTGATAGTTTTGGCAGGTAGGTTATCAAGTTCCAGAATCAATTCTGTTTGTAACAAAGATCGACGTCGTTTATCTGCAAACATATCGTAACCTTTACTCTTATTGTTACGATAATTTAAGCAATCTTTTCGTAAACTGTCAAGCACAGATTTCTATCTTACTTGGTACTCGATCAAGTAAAATACAACCCATGACCGCCTGGCGATTACTTACCACTCCCCCGGCCAGCGGCGCGTGGAACATGGCCGTGGACGAAACCATTCTTGAACATATCCACCGCGGGGAAGCTCAACCTACTTTACGTTTATATGCGTGGGAACCGGCCTGCCTGTCTCTGGGTCATGCGCAACCTTTTGCGGATGTGGATATGGCGCGCTTGAAAGCAAACGGTTGGGAGCTTGTCCGCCGCGTGACTGGCGGACGGGCCATCCTTCATACGGATGAATTGACTTACTCCGTCATAGGCAGCGCGGAAGAACCTGCCCTGGCAGGGGGTATTTTAGAATCTTATAACCGTCTCGCACAGGCTTTATTATTTGCAATTCGTGATTTGGGCCTGCCTGTTGAAATGAAAGAACATGCGCCTGCCGCAGGACCTGCCGCCCAAAACTTAAATCCCGTTTGTTTTGAAGTGCCCTCCACCTACGAAATCACAGTGGACGGAAAAAAATTGATCGGCTCGGCGCAGGCGCGCAAGAAGGAAGGCGTATTGCAGCACGGGTCCCTTCCGCTAACGGGCGACTTGACTCGTATTTGTCAGGCTTTGGTATTCCAGGATGAAGCTGCAAGGGAGAATGCGGCGCGCAGGTTATTGGCGCGCGCAGCGACGGTTAAGTCCGCTTTAGGTTTGGAAACGGATTGGGAAACGGCAGCCCAGGCTTTCGTCCGAGGGTTTGAGGCGCAGTTGGGGATCCGCTTACAGCGCGGGAAAATGTCCCCATCCGAATCCGTAAGAACTGAAGAATTAGTCCGGGAAAAATATGCAAACCCGGTATGGACGGAGCGGATATGAAAAATTTTCTTATCTACGGTTCCTATGGTTATACGGGGACTCTGATCGTCGAGCAGGCGGTCAAACAGGGATTGCGGCCGCTGCTTGCAGGGCGCGATGAAAACCAATTGCGCTCACAAGCGGAAAAATTTGGCCTGGAATATCGCGCTTTTCCGTTGGAGAACACCGCCGCGCTTGATTCGGCCTTGCTGGAAGTGGAGGCGGTCCTGCATTGCGCAGGCCCGTTCGTGTTGACCTTTCGTCAAATGGCGGAGGCCTGCATTCGCAATAAAAAACATTACGTGGATATCAGCGGCGAGATTGAAGGCTTTGAAGCGCTGGCGGAAATGGACGAAGACGCCAAAAGCGCCGGCGTGATGTTGCTGCCAGGCGGCGGATTTGACGTGGTGCCATCGGATTGTTTAAGCGCTTATGTTGCAGGAAAACTGGCAGGTGGGACCCACCTTGAACTTTATATAAAAAGCATTGGCAGCGGAGTCTCACGCGGCACGGCCCGCTCCGGGATTGAGAACAGTCACAGGCAGGGACGCATCCGCCGTGAGGGAAAGATCGTCAGCGTGCCAAATCTATGGGACAGCAAAGATATTGACTTTGGGCGCGGACCCACCCGCCTTGTTTCAGTGGGCTGGGGCGACGTCAGCACGGCATATCACAGCACAGGCATTCCAAATGTGACCGTATACATGGGTTTCCCACCCGCAATGATCAATATGATGCGCCTCACGCGTTTTACCGGGCCATTGCTTTACACGCGCACAGCCAGGAATTTCATCAAGCGGCTGGTCGGAAAATTCCTGCCGCCAGGTCCTTCACGCAGACAAAATGAAAATGGATTTAGCCTGTTGATCGCCGAAGTGCGTGATGGCGGGCAGATGGTGCGCGCGAAATTACAGACTCCCGAAGCCTATCACCTGACCGCGCTTACCTCGGTGGAAATCATGAGACGCATCCTCGCTTCAGATTATCAACCCGGTTTCCAGACCCCAAGCAGGGCCTATGGCGCGGATTTTATATTACAATTTTCAGGAGTGACAAGAAAAGATTTATAAGAGGTGAACCTTGAACAAAATTCTTTTCACAGCCCTGGCGATCAGCGTTGCCGCATGTACAGCGCCGCGTGCTCAGGATATTCCCCCAACCGAAACATAATCGATAATCCCGCAAACTCAAACGGAAACAATCATTACACAACCAACCGAGGAGGTCGTCATGTCATTTGAAATCACAAGCCCCGCTTTCACAAACGCAGAAGCGATCCCAGCCGATTACTCCTGCAAGGGCCGCAATATTTCCCCGGCCCTGACCTGGAACGAGCCGCCTGCCGCAGCACAAAGTTTCGCCCTCATTATGGATGATCCCGACGCGCCGATGGGAACCTGGGTGCATTGGGTCATCTTTAACATCCCCGCCTCAACCCGTGACCTGAAGGAGAGCACGCCCACCGATGCCAAGCTCAGCGACGGAAGCCTGCAAGGAAAGACATCCGCGGGTTCAAATGGCTATCATGGCCCCTGTCCGCCCTCCGGCACACACCGTTACTTCTTTAAACTGTACGCCTTGGATACGATGCTTGATCTATCCTCCAATGCCGATAAAAAAGATTTGCTGGCGGAGATGGAAGGTCATATCCTTGCCAATGCGGAATTGATGGGCACCTTCAGCCATTAGTTTGGATGATATTTCGGCGCAGACCAAGAATAATCCTATGGGTGGTTTACTTCCAATTTCGAGCTTGGTCAAACCATTGAGATTGCTGACAAGACAAAGATTTAGAAAGGGTTTGGCTGTATAATCTTTGTGGGAACAAGCAGAAAATGATAGAAGTTGTTCTTGACACAAACATATATTTGACCGACTCATTACGCCGAACCGCAAGATTCAATGCGCTAGTTCGGCTTGCCAAGTCAGGAAAGTTGAGATTACACATCCCCTATATTGTTCAAAGAGAATTTCTGTCGCAACAAACAGAGCAATTCGAGCAATGGGCAAATTCAATAAACAATGGAATTATTGAACTACAGCGAAGAATATCACCCACCTTAGCCAAGAAATTAGATGAAGTAAAAGAAAATTTTTCAAAAATTCAAAACGATCTGGTTTCATATCCAACCCTTGATTTTTCCAAATGGGTCAATGAAATTAATGGAATAGTACATCAAGTATCAGAGTCACATGGAACAAAGGTAATAGAAGATTATTTTGAGGGAGCCCCACCGTTCAAGAACAAGAAAAGTCGGTTAGATATACCAGACTCTTTTATCTGGCAAGTCATATCAGATTTGGCCAATCAATTTGACATATTGTATGTTGTTGCAAATGACAAGAAAGTGCGTGAGACTTGTGACAATAAGCAGAACATCAAGACATTCGAGTCACTCGATGATTTCATTCAATCAGATGTGTGTAGATTGCTCTTAGAAGAAGAGAACGTCAATCAGAACATTGAAAGACTCTTTAGATATATTCACGTTGTCTTTGCAATCAGGCAAGATGAAATCAAGGAGCGACTTACTGAAATTCTAGAGGACGCAAAGATTCAATCAGAAAGATTAATTGCAAATAGTTCGCACTCTGCCAAAATCAAGAGTGTCGAGGATTTTGTAAATGATATAACTATTAAAAACTTAGCATCTGCTCAATATTATGGGGATGGGGTAATTGTTGTACCGTTCAGCGCACAAGCAAGAATTACCGCAGAATATGATTTAACACCAACAGAATATTATCACCTTAGTGTTAAGAGGGTTGAACAAATTTCATTTTCAGATGTTGATGAAATAGCTCAAGAATCATTTACACTAAGTGTGATAGGAAAAATCTCAATCAAGGTTGATCCCCTAAGAATTCTTGAATCCAATCTTTCAGAAGAAGACATTAAGACGTTGGCGGACGGATCAGAGTTTGATGTCGATACAATAGAACAAAAAGAGTTGATAGATTACGATCCAATTCAGAATCGGTGGGAATATCAATTCCTTGAACTGGTTAGATTTAAAGAAGAAAATGGACATTGCGAAGTGCCGCGCAAACACCCGCTTGGTTATTGGGTAATGAATCAAAGATAAAGAAAAAGAATGGGCGCTCTTGCAAAAGAGCGTACTGAAAGATTGGACAAAATTGGTTTCGTCTGGTTAATACGTCCCCGAGGTGCTTTGGACGAATATGTTGATCAACTTCTTGAATACCGAGAGATTTACGGACACATCGACGTTCCTCAACAAGATAAAAAATATAGGCAACTTGGGAGATGGGTAAATGATCAGAGAACAAAGAAAAAGAATGGGGTGCTTTCCAAAGAATACGAAGATATATTAAACGAAATTGGTTTTGTTTGGAATGCTCTTGAAGAAAGATGGAATCAACGATTAAGCGAGCTGAAGGAATTCCACAAGAAACATGGGCACTTTGACGTGCCTCCTCAAATTACAGAATACCCTAAACTATATTCATGGTCAGTAAAACTAAGGAGAAAAAAGCCGACACCAGACCGTCTCGCCAAACTTAAATCAATTGGCTACGATTGGGAGAAAGAGTCTCGAAAAGTAAAAGCAGAAGAGGCGGCATGGGATGAAAAACTACTTGCCCTTAAAGAGTATTATGAGGCAAATGGTGATTTTGATGTTAATTACAAAGAGAACAAAACTCTCTATAACTGGCTTCATAAATTAAGAAATCGAAAGCTACCCGAAGAACGTCTTGCAAAACTTAGCAGTATTGGGTTTCATTGGGAGCCGAAGACACCTTCTAGGAAGAAACCTTTAACTTGGGAGGATAGCTTCAATCTGCTGAAATCTCATTTTGAGACAAATGGAAATTTTGAAGTTTCTTCTACAAAGCAAAAAAATTTGTACAACTGGGTTTATAAACTCAAAAGAAACAAGCCTACTGATGAACAAACTGAGAAACTCAAGTCAATAGGCTTTGATTGGGAAAAGGAAAAAGCAGAAGATAGTGTTCAGGCAAGATGATGTTTGAAAATACTATCTGGTCAACACCTCTCTAAAATTCCTCGCAAACTCCCTCGCCGCCTCAACCGGCTTTTCACTCTCCCCTATCGTTTTCACACATGCCGAACCGACAATGACTCCATCCGCCAGCATCGCTGGGCTAAAGCCGCTCGCTCAGCATATGGAAGCCCTGCGGGCTGATAAGCCAGTCGGCTAGAAGCCGACTTCCACAGACTGAGGCAGGGATTTATCCCGCCAAATCATTTCAGCGCGTCACTAAAACTCTTCGCAAACTCCCTCGCCGCTTCTACGGGCTTTTCACTCCCCCCTATCGTCTTCACACACGCCGAACCCACAATGACTCCATCCGCCAGCCTCGCTGGGCTAAAGCCGCTCGCTCAGCACATGGAAGCCCTGCGGGCTGATAAGCCAGTCGGCTTCTAGCGGACTTCCACGAACTGAGGCAGGGATTTATCCCGCCGTTTTATTTCAGAGCCTCCCGAAAATTCCTCGCAAACTCCCTCGCCGTCTCAACTGGATTTTCGCTCTCCCCAATCGTCTTCACACACGCCGAGCCGACAATGACCCCATCCGCCAGCGCACCGACTTGTCTGGCTTGCTCAGGCGTGCTAATTCCAAAACCAACGCACACGGGCACAGAGGTGTGCTCGCGAACGCGGGCGATCAAATCGCCTAAATCATCTGAAATGGATTTGCGCGCTCCCGTCACACCTGTGACCGAGACCAAATAGATAAACCCTTTCGCATTTCTGGCAATCGCTTCCATGCGTTTATTGGGTGATGTCGGCGCAAGCATTTGGATACACGGCATATCCCCCACCAAGGCTTCGAACTCACCTGCTTCTTCCAATGGGAGGTCAGGGATGATAAATCCATCCGCACCTGCATCACGCGCATCGCGGACAAATGCCTCCAGTCCATACGCCAGCATGGGGTTGTAATAACCCATCAAGATCAACGGAATGGTCACGCCGCGCTTGCGTAATTCGGCAACCGCCGCGAGCGACTTCTTGACCGTGATTCCTTTTTCCAGCGCGACTTGAGTTGCCTTTTGAATGACCGGCCCATCGGCCAGCGGATCGGAGAAGGATAGCCCCACTTCGATCAAGTCCGCGCCGTTTTCCGCGAGCGCTTCGATCACGTCAATAGACGTTTCCAGATCAGGGTAGCCCAGCGGGAAATAGGGCATAAAGATCGGTTTATTTTTGAAGGCGTTTTCGATTCTGTTCATAATAATTCCTGTTCTTAATCGATCCGCTGGTTGAGTAGCCTGAGGCGATAGCCGAAGGCGTATCGAAACCAGCAAGTAAGCAAAGTAATTCTTGTTATACAGAGTTTGCAGGTTGCTGGTGGTTTCGATACGTCCCGCGAAACCATGCGGGACTACTTAACCACCGATGTATTTACAAATTCATTCCCAATTCCTTTATCACCGTATTCAAATCCTTGTCCCCTCGCCCAGACAAATTGACCAGGATCACCTGATCCTTCTTCATCTTCGGCGCGCGCTTGATGACCTCTGCCACGGCATGGGACGACTCCAGCGCAGGGATAATCCCTTCGGTGTGACACAGGATCTGGAAGGCGCTCAACGCTTCTGCATCGGTTGCGGATGTGTAAAAGGCGCGCTCGTTATATCTCAGCATGGCGTGCTCTGGACCGACTGCCGCGTAGTCCAATCCCGCAGAGACCGAATGCGTCTCTGCAATTTGTCCATCTTCATCCTGCAAGACAAAAGTTCTCGTTCCGTGAATCACACCCACGCGCCCCTTCGACGGGTCGCCGAATCGCGCAGCGTGTTTACCCGAAGCGATTCCGCTGCCGCCCGCTTCGACGCCGATCAACTCAACCTGCCCTTCGTCCACAAATCCGCTGAAGACACCGATCGCGTTCGACCCGCCGCCCACACAGGCGATGACCGTATCGGGCAGGCGTCCCACATCGCGCAGCATTTGCTCACGGGCTTCGATCCCGATCACCGATTGAAACTCGCGCACAATGGTCGGGTACGGATGCGGTCCCAGCGCCGAGCCCAATAAATAATGCGTGTCGCGCACATTCGTCACCCAATCGCGGATCGCTTCGTTGATGGCGTCTTTTAATGTTTGCGTGCCCGACGTTACCGGTCGCACTTCCGCGCCGAGCAACTTCATGCGAAAGACATTCGGCTCCTGCCGTGCGATGTCGACCACGCCCATGTACACCACGCATTCGAGTCCCAGCAATGCGGCGGCAGTGGCAGATGCCACGCCGTGCTGCCCCGCGCCGGTCTCCGCCACAATGCGTTTTTTGCCCATGCGCTTCACAAGCAAGGCCTGTCCCAGGGCGTTGTTGATTTTATGCGCGCCCGTGTGCGCCAGATCTTCGCGCTTTAAATAAATCTGCGCGCCGCCCAATTTTTCAGACAATTTTTTTGCATAGGTCAAGGGTGTGGGTCTGCCCACGAACGATGCCAGCAAGCCTTCGAATTCGCGCCTGAACGCTGGATCTTTTTGCGCGTCCACAAACGCCTGCTCCAACTCGATCAATGCTGGCATGAGCGTCTCTGGCACGAACTGTCCGCCGTACGGACCAAACTTGGGGGGTAATAATGTTGTCATAATTTCATGTCATTGCGAGGGTTGAGTAGCCGCGTAGCGGCATATCGAAACCCGAAGCAATCTCCTTCTTTTGGATGATCGATACTTTTATCTACACTCAAACTTAATTCTCACCATCACGCACTGCCTGCACGAACGCCTTCATCCTGCTCGCATCTTTCTCACCTGGAGCTGGTTCAACGCCAGAAGCAACGTCCACACCCCAGGGCTTGACCTGCCGCACCGCCTCCGCGACATTCTCTGGAGTCAACCCGCCCGCCAGCAACAGCGGATAGCTCTTCGCCAATTCCGCCGCCGCGGACCAATCCGCTGTGACTCCGCTACCGCCATACATCCCTTTGACAGACGCGTCCACCAATAACGCGGGAGCTTTATTTCGTTCATAGCCTTTGATACCCTCAGGAATTCCACGAAAAGCCTTGAATGCGCGCGGCGCAAGTTGATGAAACATCTCCGGCGTTTCATCGCCGTGTAGTTGCGCCAGGTCCAGTGAGCAGGTTTCCAGAATATTTTTCACTTCATCCACCGACGAATTCACAAACACACCGATAAGTTTGATATTTGGATGTTCCTTCTTCAAGACCGATGTAATTTTTGCACAATTTTCTTTCTCGATAAACCGCACACTCTTGGAATAAAAATTGAATCCCAAATAATCCGCACCTGCGTGGATTGCGGCCAGGGCGTCTTTCAATGTTTTGATACCGCAGATCTTTATGATTGTCATCGTGTCTCGTAAGGGCGACCCTTGTGGTCGCCCTTTTTGTCAACATCCATGCACTGGGCGGGGACAAACCCCGCCCCTACAATTTCACGCACCTTTGCAGGGATATCATCGGCTGTGATCAACGCTTCGCCGACCAGGATTGCGTCTACGTTGGCTTTTGCCAAGCGTTCCACATCGCTGGCGGTGAAAATACCAGACTCGGCGACCACAGCGATATCGGAGGAAATCATCGGGCGGATTCGCTCCGTGGTTTCAAGCGAGACGTCAAACGTGGCGAGGTTGCGATTATTGATCCCGATTAATTTCACGCCATTCAACTTCAGCGCTCGTTCGGCTTCGGCTTCGTCGTGGACTTCGACCAGGACGGTCAATCCCAAACTCAAAGCACAGGCGTGTAAATTAGCGAAGTGTTTATCATCTGTCAGCGCGGCGGCAATGAGCAGGATGGCATCGGCGCCGTTGGCTCTGGACTCGTAGAGTTGGACTTCGTCTATGGTGAAATCTTTTCTGAGCAGGGGCAATTCTGATTTTTTTGTGAAGCGAAGTTCACGAAGCGTTTCGAGGTCACCCATGAAGAATTTTTCATCGGTCAACACGGAGATGGCAGATGCTCCGTTTTGAGAGTAGATTTCGGCAACCTGGAAAAGGTCGAGGTGCGGGGCGAGAATCCCTTTGGAGGGAGAAGCGCGCTTGAGTTCAGCGATCAGGGCAACCTTTTTTCCCCTCACCCCTCGCTCCTCTCCCGTTGGGAGAGGGGTTGTGATGAGGGATGCGAGAAAATCCCTGGGAGTCGGACTCTGCTCGGCGGTGCGGCGTAAAGCCACTGCGTCAAGCGCCGCTATTTCCAATTTCTTTTGAGCAATGATTTTTTCGAGGATGTTCATGGTTGTGAAAATTCAATCAGCACATCCAGTTTGGCGAGGGCTTTGCCGCTGTCGAGAGAAGCGGTGACTTCTTCGAGCGCAGACTTGAAATCGCCCGTTTCAGCGGCGAGTGCGCCCGCCGCGTTGAGCAGGACGGAATCGCGACGTGCGCCGATAAGTTTGCCTGAGAGCAGGTCTCTCATCATGAGTGCGGATTCATCGGGCGTGCCGCCGCGCAGGTCTTGAACGGCGGCAAGGGGGAAACCGAAATCGGCGGGATCGAGATCGTAGGTTTTGACCGCGCCATCCTTGAGGTGACTGACACGATTGACGCCCGTTGTATTCAATTCGTCCATGTTGTGTGCACCGTGAATGACAAGCGCGGCTTTTGAGCCAAGTTCGTTGAGGACTTGCGCGAGCGGCTCGGTGAGGTTTGCGTCAAACACGCCCGTGAGTTGAATATTGGCATTGGCAGGATTGGTGAGCGGACCGAGGATGTTGAAGATCGTGCGCTGGCCGATTTCCTTGCGCGGACCGACAGCATATTTCATGGCGGGATGAAACTTGGGGGCAAACATAAAACCAATGCCGATGGTATCAATGGCTTTGGCAACCTGCTCGGGCGTGAGGTCGAGATTAACGCCGAGAGCGGAGAGCACATCGGCGGAACCGCATTGCGAAGAGGCGGCGCGGTTGCCATGCTTGGCAACTTTGCGTCCAGTGCCAGCGAGGACAAATGCCGCGGCGGTGGAGATGTTGAAAGTATGCGCGCCGTCACCGCCTGTGCCGACGATGTCGTAAATGCGTTCGTTCGAGTCGGCGAGTTTTACTTTGACTCCGTTATCACGCATGGCACGCACGGAGCCTGTGATCTCTGAAATGGTCTCGCCTTTCATGCGCAGCGCAACGAGATATGCGCCAATCTGGGCAGGCGTGGCCTGGCCTGTCATGATGATATTCATGGCTCCTTCGGCTTCAGCGGCGGTGAGGTCGGTTTTATTGATGGTCTTTGCAATAAATGGTTTCAGCATGGATGGCTCTCCTTGCGCGGGAGGCGCGATCTTGATATCCAAAAAGTTTTTGAGCAATTGTTTGCCGTGCTCGGTCAAAATGGACTCGGGATGAAACTGCACGCCGTAGGTCGGGTGCTGGCGATGTTTGAGTCCCATGATCTCGCCTTCGGAGGTTTGCGCGATGACCTCCAGTTCGGCGGGGACGGGTTCATACACGACAAGCGAGTGATAGCGCATGGCTTCAAACGGCGAGGGGATGTCTTTGAAGATTCCCTGTCCGTTATGCGTGACGGGCGAAGTCTTGCCGTGCATGAGGCGCGGTGCGCGGTCCACTTTGCCGCCGTAGACTGCGCCGAGACATTGATGCCCGAGGCAGACGCCCAGCACGGGGATCCTGCCTGTGAAATATTTGACCGCTTCGGGGGAGACGCCGCCGTCTTTGAGCGGTTCGCCGGGGCCCGGTGAGACGACGAGATGGTCGGGCTTGAGGGCGATCAACTCGTCCAATGAAATTTGGTCGTTGCGAAAGACGCGAATATCCGCGCCGAGTTCGCCGAGGTATTGGACGAGGTTGTAGGTGAAAGAGTCGTAGTTATCAATCAAGGCGAGCATGTGTTTCTCCATTTCTTATGTCGCTGCGAAGGTGGTTGAGCAGGCGGCCTTCGTCCGCCGTATCGAAATCAACATGTAATAGAAATTTCTTTATTCACTGGTGGTTTCGATACGCCACTCGCCGCAAAGCGGCTCGCGGCTACTCAACCACCGAGTTTCACTATTCATCAAACTCGCCGAAGATATCCACTTCATCAGCGAAGAGGTCGAGCGAATACGATAAGCCAGTCACATCGCGGACGAGTTTCATGGTCTCTTTGGCTTCGCTTTGCATGCGACGGATTCCGCCGGCAAGCACATCGCGCGGGATGGTGGGATGAGCGAGATAGTACGCGCGCTTTTCGCGGAAGGGTTCGAGGAAGGTGTTGATGGCTTTGGCTAGTTTGTCCTTGACTTCCACATCGCCGACCTGACCTTTGCGATAGCGTTCCTTAAGATCATCCACTTCGGCGAAGGAGGAGTTGAACGCGTCGTGATAGATAAATACAGGATTGCCTTCCACCGTGCCTGGGTCAGCGGCGCGCAGGCGTTTGGGATCGGTGTACATGCCTTTGACTTTTTCTTCGACGGTCTTTGCGTCATCGGATAAATAGATGGCATTGCCGAGTGACTTGGACATTTTGTTTTGTCCGTCTGTGCCGACGAGCATGGGAACCTCACCTATGATGGGTTCCGGTTCGGGGAAGACTTCAGCGCCATAAAGATTATTGAACTTGCGTGCCATTTCGCGGGCGAGTTCAACGTGGGATTGATTGTCACGTCCAACGGGGACAACATTCGCGCGCGGCAACAAGATATCCACGGCTTGCAGGACGGGATAGCCAAGCAGACCAAAGGGCATGGAGTCTATGTTCGCATCGCGTGCCATGTCTTTGAGGGTGGGCATGCGTTCGAGGCGCGGCACGGTGACCAGCATTTCAAAAAGCAGATTCAATTCATAGGTTTCTGGAATCGCAGATTGCACAAAGATCGTGCTGACCTGCGGGTCGATTCCAACCGCAAGATAATCCAGAACAATTTCGCGGATGTAGGTCGGGATCTCTTTGATGTACTGCGGCTCAGGTTTGGTGGTCATCGTGTGCAGGTCAGCAATGATAAAGAAGGAATCATATTGATGCTGCAGGCGCACACGATTCCGCAGCGAGCCAACATAATGACCAAGGTGCAGGCGTCCTGTTGGGCGGTCACCTGTGAGGAGGCGGGGTTTGGGGTTTGACATGTTTCGTTTCCTTTCGAGCAATAAGGATGAAGGATGAATTATCAAGGACGAAAAAAACGAAAGAAGATCGAATGAATAAAATTATTTTATCCATACTCCGTTGGTTGAGCAGGCGGCGCTCTTCCGCCGTATCGAAACCAACAATTAACAAAGTTCTCTTCATTCACTGGTGGTTTCGATACGGCGCCCGCTATCGCTCGCGGCTACTCAACCACCGATTTCACCAATAATTAAAACTCTTTCTTCTTTCCTCTTTCTACGAATTCGACTCTGCCACATCAATGGCTCTCAACATCGCACTCGCTTTATTCACCGACTCTTGAAACTCAGTGGCTGGATCCGAGTCAGCGACAATGCCTGCGCCTGCCTGCACGCTGACAGTGTCCCCGCGCCCGACCATGGTGCGGATGGCGAGGCAGGTGTCCATGGCGCCGTCAAAGCCGAAGTAACCGATCATGCCTGCGTAGGCATTGCGTGGGTCAGATTCTAACTCAGCGATGATCTCCATGGCGCGGACTTTCGGCGCACCGCTGACCGTCCCTGCGGGGAAGGCGGCCCGCACCAGATCGAAGGCGGTCAGTTCGGGGCGCAGAGTCCCTTCGACGTGGGAGACGATGTGCATGACGTGTGAATATTTTTCAACGGTGAAGAAATCTGAAACCTTGATCGTGCCGTATTCGCACACACGTCCCAGGTCGTTGCGGCCCAGGTCGACCAGCATGACGTGTTCGGCGCGTTCCTTCGGATCGGCAAGCAGGTCTTGCGCGAGAGCGGCATCCGCAGTGGAATCCGCACCTCGAGGACGCGTCCCGGCGATCGGTCGGAGCGAGGCGGTTCTTCCCTCCAAACGCACAAACATCTCGGGCGACGATCCAACGATATAAAGCGGTTCATCGTCCACGAGTCCGAAATCAAAAAAGAACATGTACGGCGAAGGGTTGAGACGGCGCACGGCGCGATAGACATCGAACGGCTCGACATTTGTTTCGCGGCTGAAGCGCTGCGAAAGCACCACTTGAAAAATGTCGCCCGCGGCAATGTGCTCCTTGGCGGCGCGCACCATATCTTCGTATGTTCCCTGCGTGTGACTCGCCTTGACCTTCGACGGCTTGACATTTATTTTTTGCGCGGGCGGCAAGGGCTGATGAATGCGCGCAGCAATCGAATCGAGTTTTTGTTCGGCGGCTTGAGTATCTCCATCCAAAACATTTGCGATCAGGAAGATGGTGCGGCGCGCATGATCGAATGCGACGATGGTATCGGCCAGCAAATAAATTCCATCGGGGATTCTTGCACTGAGCCCAGTCGAAGTGTGAGCGCGTTTCATTTTCTCGCTGAGGGTTGGTTCAAAAAACCGAACAGACTCATACCCGAGATAGCCCACCAACCCACCCGTGAAGCGCGGCGCGTTCGGCAAGCGGACTGCGGGAAAGCGGCTCATTTCATTTTGCAAAAATATCGTCGGGTCAGCGTCATCAAGTTGCACAGTTCGTGTTTGATTATTTTCTTTGATCTTGACCTGACCATCGAGCAAAATATATTCTGCTCTGGGTTGAACTCCGATAAATGAATAGCGCGCGATGCGTTCCCCGCCTTCCACGGATTCCAATAAAAAGGAGGCGCCGTCGCCGCGCAATTTGAGATACAAACTGACGGGGGTTTCAAGGTCCGCGGATACCTCGCGGATGATGGTTTGGACTGTGGTTGCTTCGAGTAACATAATTTCTCCTTCGGAAATGCAGAATGTAGAATGCGGAATGATGAACACTTGCGCTTGCGCGCAGTGCAAGTGTATTCTGCCTTCTGCATTCATCATTCTAAATTAAAACAGAATCCCCTCCGTCCATAAGGGACGAGAGGGGACTCCCGTGGTGCCACCCAGGCTTAAAGCTGTTTGATAAACAAAAATCCCTGTCGTGATGCAACAGGGATAAGAAGCCAGCTTCACTTTGTCAGGTACGATCTCCGCTGAGATTTATACCCTTACTCTGTAACGGGAGTTCCCGAATTATGTTACTCGCTGCGGTGGTTTCGACACTTTCGTGCTCAACCACCTTCGCTTTCTCATGCTCAACTCGGAGGGCCATTCAACTTCTGCGCTTTTGCCTGGCTTTCAGAACTTCTGCCCGGCTCTCTGGAAATCGCTTTGAAGCCTACTCGTCCTCGTCAGCGTTTTATGTATGTTATTGGTCGGTATTCTATGACGGAGATCAGAGGATGTCAAGAGGGAGAAACCTATTTCCAACCACGTATGCCATTCGCAATTCGAATGTACTCAACATGCGGACGATCTGAAACGGCAGGTGGAAGAATGATGATTGGTCTTAAGTCTTGAGAAAATCTTGTTAGACCATCCGACAATGTCTGTTTTTGCAGCTCCATGACTTGATTACGGTTTGTTTGGACGGAGTAATCATCCACAATAGTAACCAATGCCTGATCATAGGCTTTATGATGAAGCGCACAAAGAGCAAGTCCGTTTCTAGTTTCATCCGTGCCATTTTCATGACTAACAGGAATTATATGAGCGGCGTCAACCAGTCTTAGTTGAACTCCACACATAGCACAGTGAGAACTGTATGCAGATAGAACTCGTCTGCTAAAACTAACGTCTCGTAATTTTTTACTTAAAGAAACAACAGTTATTTTACGAGCAACATTTTGAATTTGAATATCAGCCTCATTAACCTCTGGATTTTGGGCAACATCACTCAATACAGCCAAGTCTTTTGCCGATTGACCAAAATTATGCAAAGGTTCTAGACTTAGCAAATATTCAACAAAGAAATCGGGCCGAAATGCAATCGCTACTTCTTTATTACCTTTGTCACAAGGCTCAAAACCATTTATATAGGCTTTTCGCAAAGCGTCCTCCCTGATTTGCATTGAAGGAGATGATCCCAATTTTCCTAAATGCTTTCTCACGTCAAAACCAGCAAAGATTTCTGCTTCTTTCCACCAGCCAAGGACAAGCGTTTTTCCACCCTGCAAGGGTTCAAAGTGATCAACTCCTGTAATTTGAATTCGATATTCATCTTTAGGTCGAGCTTTCCCACCACCGTGTGTCAAGTGCCAAATATACACTCGGACACGAAAGCTTTCAGTCTTGCGATAGATTTGCAAGTGAAATGGATGTTGGTCTATGTTTTCTAGAAAGACAACATTCCATCCCGAATCATTTATTGCGTTTACTATTTTTTCGAGTAGGTCGTACTTGTTGTGTCGTGCCATAGCTCTCCCTCACAGCAAAAAGATCATTTACTTCTTGAAAACGATAGACGCTGCCTTGCAAATAAGTAGCATCAAGTTCAAAAGCAAGCCACTTACGCATTAATAACTCCGCAGCCTGTCCAGTCGTATTTGAACCTGCAAACGGGTCCAATACAATATCGCCCTTATCTGTTAGAAATTCTATAAAGAATTTCGGGAAATCAAGTGGAAATCTAGCAGGATGTGGTTTTATGCCTGCTTCAATACAACGCCGCATATAAGCACTATTAGATTCTGTATTTGCAAGCGTCAACAAGTTAGGCGGAATAGCGCCGTTGTTATCTTTTTGAAACTTTGTAGAAATATCGTGTCCACTTGGTCGCATTTTTGCCTTATAACCATTCTCTAAAAGATTCTTCATGCTATCAGAATATGGTTTAAGAACATTTCTATTGTTTGCTTTAGGATTTTCAGTAACAGATAACCACCAAACAACATTAACAGAATCCTTTACACGAATTCGACGAATATTTACCCACTCAGCTGGAGCTGGAAGTCGTGAAGGATTATAATGATAAAAATCTTGTGCTAGAAAAAACCCTAATTCTTTGCACAACCTTACTAAAAGCTCAAATTGATAAATAGCCCGAACGGGGTAGCCTGGAAGATATGCGCCACCCAAATCAAGAACGAAAGAACCATCGTCTTTAAGAATCCTTTTAAATTCTTTAGCAAATTCTAAAAACCATTCCACATACTCTTCAGCACTTTTATTTCCATATTCCTTTTTGCGCGTCAAAGCAAACGGCGGTGATGTCAAAATTAAGTTTATGCTTTTATCAGGAATATTTTTAAGCAATACTAAACTGTCACCCAAATATGCTGCTCCATATCTGGCTTGATAATAAGGATCGATTAGTTTGGAGTTTGCGTCTTTGATTTTCACATAAAAATTGTAACATACGAACCCATAATACAACCTAACAGGTAAGTCAACTGGGCGGGCAAGATATGACCTAACATGTCCCCGTGAAAGGCAAGGCTTACGCTTCGAGTCACATGTCAACGCGAGGGGAGTGATTTTCTCCAATCTCTATATCAACGATAGCAATTCACTTGGTTGTATCACGGACAGCGGCGCTGGCTTAAAATCCTTTACGTTGCGTGTGACAAGATAATCCGCTTTGCACTGGACTGCCGCCATCATTTGCACGGCGTCTTCAAAATCCTTATACGGCAGGCTTAATGCCTGTTCAATTGTGGATTGGTCAATGGATGCAATTTTCAGGATTTGCAGAAGATTTGTGATGGTCACTTTTGCGTGCGCGGCAGATTGATCTTTTTGAATCAGGTAAAACAGGGTGGTCAATGAATGGGGTGCAACGAAACCTTGAATTTTTCCCGCTTCGGCATGGGCAAGCAACTGAGCAGACATCTCGTAGAAGGATTCGCGCTCCTGTAAAACGTCCAGAATAATGTTCAAATCGAACAGGACTTTAATCTTTTGCGCCATATTTTTCCGCCAAATGCTGTTTGTAATCGTCCACCGAAACATTCTGCGAGAGTGTCCCCGAAAGCCTGCGCACAATCGGCGCGTTTTCCAAGGCAGTCAGCGGCACAGGGATTTGCACCAGGTATTCGCTGATTAGGTTGGTTAGGGTGGTATTTTGCTGGCGCGCATAATGCTTGGCGTTTTCCAGTAATTTGCGCGGCACGCGGATGGTCAATTTTGTCTCTTGCATGGCTACCTCTTGCCGTACAGAATAGCATAGTTTTGCACGGCTGTCAACGGATAAAATAAGACCTGACATATCTTCGCGAAAGGCTTGCTTTGCAAGTCGCATGTCCGCGGGAGGGTGGTCGCTAAGGGCTAAAGCCCGCGCTCAGTACATGGAAGCGATTTCGACAAGCTCAATCCACCGCCTTCGGGCTGGCATAACGAGTCCGCTTTAGCGGACTTTCACGAACTGAGGCAGGACTTTAGTCCGCTGAAACATCAGACAGCAAGATCGCTATGTCTTCATGAAAGACTTACGCTTCGAGTCACATGTCCGCGCGAGGGATGTGGTTGATATAGATCACGATGAGAACCAGTTACAGATCGCCATCGCCTCCCAGACATATTTTGGCTTTTCGTATCGGTGGATTACATTTTCTTCAAGAAATTGGATGTCCCAGTCTTTAAGAAAGACCCGCACACTATTTTCATCGAAGAACCGTTTTGTGCTCCTGCCCATATTGTAAAAATTTGACTCGATCTCCAAAGCGGACGATGAACCGCGATGACGATCATTGGTCGAGTTGAAGCGGGTGATCAGCAAGCCGCCGTTCTTGACGCAGCGCTTGAGCTCAGAGGATATTTGCAAGGTGACAGCCCAGGAAAAATAATGCAGGCTGAGGCTGGCAATGATGACAGAGGCGCTGCCCTTCGCAAATGGAAACGGCCGGCCGATGTCCATCTGGAGGATGTCCACGCCTGAAGCGGATGATTTACATTCGACCAGGTTTTCCCTCGAGATATCCATGGCCATGACCTTGCATCCCGCTGAAAGCAGATCGACCGTGTCCCGTCCATTTCCGCAACCGAGTTCGAGCACATATCCACCCGCCGATTTTTCCTGGATCAATTCCAGCCATTTCTCCAACCAGGGATCTTGATTCATGATAACAAGTATACGACAAACAGGCATGTCACATGGACATGCCTGCTCCTATTGACTCGAAGAAATTACCCCGCCTTCGTTTCTACAACTTTTTCCTTCAACCAAAGATTGACCAAGGTTTCCACTTTTATGCCGCGAAGATGGGCCAATCCTTCAATATCTGAAAGCAAATCTGGCTCAATAGGAATTGCGACGGCAACGTGAAATTCGACATCGGGCGCGTTGGGATCGTCGAATTCGGTAAAGTCGTGCTTGTCCCAGAATTCTCCCATTTTCTCAGGGGAAACGGTCTTGGAAATGGAACTTTTATTTGCGGGCATAGGATTTACGCTCTTTCTGACTCATGTCGCGTGCGCTAATCCTAATCGCTGTGTTGTCACTAGGTTTGAAGATGAAGAAAACTGACAAGTACCGTCCACCGAAGGTTTGTCCGAATGCGGCATATACATTTTCGTCTTCATGGAAGCGATTTCGACAAGCTCAATCCATCGCCTTCGGGCCGGCATAACGAGTCCGCTTTAGCGGACTTTCACGAACTGAGGCAGGGATTTATCCCGACGGTATCATGGACAGTCAGATCGCCATATTTCCGCGAAAGGCTTACGCTGCGAGTCGCAGTTTTTGGAAGGTATAATGTGGACAGGAAATTATCCCATGGCGTTCAGCGAAAAAACAGGAAACTATCCAGAAACTTCGCCCCTCTTCTCAGGAAAAAGCACTCGATCAGCTTTTGTGAGAGAAACTATTAATTTACAGACCTTTAGAATCTTATGATCGAAGTCAGGAGAACTTAATTATGGCAAAAAGATTTAATTCCGGCCCCGCGCTGGGCGGGCAAAATAATATGATGCAGCAATTGCAGCGCATGCAAAAACAAATGGAAGAAGCGCAGGCGAAACTCGCCGAAGAGACCGTCAACGCCACGGCGGGCGGCGGTGCAATCAAGGTCGTTATGACGGGCAACCAGAAATGCAAGTCCGTTGAAATCTCGGCCGATTTCCTTAAAGACGCCGACCCCGAAATATTGCAGGATATGGTTCTCTCTGCCGTCAACATGGCATTGGATGAATCCCGCGCCTTGCAGGAGAAGTTGATGGGGCCGCTTGCGGGCGGACTGCCTTTTTAGGTCCCAGATTATTGCGGGAGGCGCTCCCCAGGAACGCAAAGATCGCTTCTCACAATGAGATCATATAAACATGCTGTTACCCAAATCCATCCAATCCCTCATCACCGCCCTGGAACGCCTGCCGGGTATCGGGCCAAAGTCAGCTTCTCGGCTGGCATTCTATTTGCTCCGCGCACCGGATGACGTCTCACAGGACCTGTCTGAAGCCTTGGCGAATCTCAAAGCCAATACCGCCTTTTGCCAGGAATGTTTCAACATCACCGAAGCGGGTCGCGAGCGTTGCGAAGTATGCGAATCAACCAAGCGGGACGGCTCCCTCATTTGTGTGGTCGAGGAAGCCCTGGATGTGCTGGCGCTGGAACGCACGGACGGATATCAAGGCAAGTATCATGTCCTGCAGGGCGTGTTGTCCCCCATCGAAGGCATTGGTCCCGACGACTTGAAGATCAAACAATTGGTGGCGCGAGTTGCCCGCGGGGGGGTGCGGGAGATCATCCTCGCCACCAACCCCAGCATGGAAGGCGATGCGACCGCGCAATATTTGCAAACGCAGTTGAAGAAATTCGATGTGCATGTCACCCGCCTCGCACGCGGCCTGCCCGTCGGCGGCGACCTTGAATACGCAGATCAAAATACCTTATTGAGGGCATTGTCTGGAAGACAGGAAATGAACTAGTGCCTCTGGGCATAAATAAATGTCCTGTATCTGATACGGCTCCTCCTGCCCTGCTCAAAATTTTGGCATGCACCAATTGATTAAAGTCCAGTTAAGATTTCTTATATTTTTCCAGCCACGTAATCCAATACATCTATCTTGGTCAGGATGCCGATCGGCTTGCTGTTTTCCACAACAATCAAGGCATAGCCAGCTGTGAGGGAGGGCATGGCTTCTTCGAGCGGTGTCTCAGGCGGGAAGACTGCGCCCGCATTCTGCACCAGCGCATCGATCTGTTCATCGTTGCTATGTTCGTGCTTCTCAAGCATGTGGTTGAGCAAATCCACCTCCTCGATCAGGCCCGCCAACGTTCCATCTGTGCCGACAACCGGCATTTGCGAAACCGCATTCTGATGCATCACTGACACCACTTTACGGATCGAGTCGCCAATCGTCGCGGTGATCAATGCCTTGTTTGGCTTGGCAATCAACAGGTCGCCCAGAGCCGTTTCGCCGAATTCCATCGAGAGGAAGCCAAATTCACGCATCCACTTATCATCATAGAATTTCGAAAGATAACGCGAGCCGCTGTCGGGCAAAATAACAACCGCCAAACGGTCGGGAGACAATTTACGGCAATACTTCATGGCGCCTGCAATCGCGGAGCCGGAGGAGCCGCCCGCGAAAATCCCCTCCTGCCGCACCAATTGACGCGCCCATAAAAACGACTCGCGGTCGCTCGCCCGTTCAATCGCATCCACATATTTAATATCCATGGTGGAGGGCAGGAAGTCCTCGCCGATACCTTCCACTTTATAAGTCTTGGGATATACGCCGGAGGGGATGACGCCTTTGTTTTGCCAAATCTCGGTCAGGATCGAGCCTTCAATATCCACACCCACAATTTGGATGTTTGGATTCCTGGCCTTAAGATAACGCCCCACGCCTGTGAGCGTGCCGCCTGTGCCAATGCCGATGATGACATCGGTCAGACGCCCTTCGGTCTGCTCCCACAACTCGGGGCCTGTGCTCAGCTCGTGCGTCTTTGGGTTATCCGGATTGTGATATTGATTTGCAAGCACGGCGTTGGGGACTTCGCGCGCAAATTTTTTGGCGACTTCATAATAGGAGCGCGGGTCGCCGGGACCGGCATCCGTCGGCGTAATCACCACTTTCGCACCATAGGCGCGCAATAATAATATCTTTTCATTGCTCATCTTGTCGGGCATGACGAAGATGGTCTTATAGCCTTTCAAGGCAGCCGCAATGGCGAGGCCAACGCCCGTATTGCCGGAGGTCGCTTCGACGATGGTGCCGCCGGGCTTGAGTTCTCCCCTTTTCTCAGCCCCCTCAACAATAAAAGCCCCCACACGATCCTTGACCGAGCCGCCGGGATTCATAAATTCCAATTTTGCATACAGCGGAACGGGCAGGTCGCGCCCAATCCGTTCAAGTCTGACAAGCGGCGTATTCCCCATCGCGCCGAGCACATTATTAAAGACTCTTCTCTCTTTTGATTCGGGCAAGCCTGCCATTCTCTCTCCTTGGTTGGGAATTTTTTACCCATATTACCACGCAGAACAAAAACGAGTACAAAGGAAAACCGGTTGATCTGTCAGTATCAGATACGGAAAGTCTCGAAAAAAAACATGTCTTGACAAAATAAATCAATAGTTTCATAATGGTTCCAAAATGGAAGCACGAGGTAAATATGGTTAATATCACAATAAAGAATATTCCCGAGGAAATTTACGAGAGAATCAAAACCCAGGCGAAAGTCAATCACCGCAGTATAAATGGCGAAGTAATTTCCATTATCGAAAAAGCGCTGTCCATTCCTGCGCTTGACGTAAAAACCACCCTCGAACGGACGAAAAAAATCCGCGAGTTAACTGCCCATTATGTCATCACGAATGAAGAATTGACGAAATGGAAAAAAGAGGGACGGGAATGATCGTCATCGATACAAATATTATCGCCTACCTGCATATTGATGGTGAACTTACCCAACAGGCAATAAACCTGCTAAGAAAAGACTCTCATTGGATTGCCCCTCCCCTCTGGAGGAGTGAATTCCGCAATATCCTGATCAATTATGTCAGGCATAACGTGCTTACACTGGAAGTAGCACAACGTCTCATGCATGAGGCGTTCATCACCATGAACAAAAAGGACATATCTCCTTCCAACGACTTAATCCTATCGCTTTCGGCCAACAGCACATCATCCGCTTATGATTGTGAGTTTGTTGCACTTGCGCAGGAAATTGGATGCAAGTTAATTACCGGGGACAAGCAAATCGTCAAAAACTTTCCAGGGATGGCAATATCTCTTGATGAATATATGAAATAAAAACTCCCGTAGAATTAATCAGCGGGAGCTTTTATTTCCTCTTTCTTCTTTCATCAGCTAGGAGATTGCTTACCCATTCGGGTACGATGTCGCCGGGAAGAGCACCGCTCTCGCACATCGTCCCCATCAGGAAACGATATGACTAATACACCGGCAAATTCGGATCCACATCCTTCGCCCAGGCATTGATCCCGCCTTTGAGGTTCTTGACCTTCTTGAAACCCGCACTCGACAGTAATTCCAATGCGCGGGCGGAACGTGTCCCTGCCTTGCAGAAGACAACCATCTCATCGGCGCTGTTCAACTCGGCAAGGCGTCCAGCCAGTTGACCAAGCGGAATATTAACCGCATTCGGCAGGGCGGAGATTTCCAACTCGTGCGGTTCACGCACATCCAACAACTTGAAGTGATTGGTTTTCACGCGTTCTGCAAGTTCTTTGGCGGTGATATCCAGGCCTGCGCCTGCGGAACCCTCTTCATGGTCGTGGCTGGGAACGCCGCAGAATTCTTCGTAGTCGATCAATTCCTTGATGTCGGCCTTCGGTCCGCAGACGCGGCAGTTGGGATTCTTCTTGAGTTTGACGAAGTCAAAAGACATATCAAGCGCGTTATATAAAAGTAGTTTACCGATCAATGGTTCGCCGATTCCAAGCAGGACCTTCAAGGCTTCGGTGGCCTGGAGGGTTCCAATGGTGCCAGGTAGAACACCAAGCACGCCGCCTTCCGCGCACGAAGGGACAAGTCCCGGGGGCGGCGGTTCGGGAAAGAGGCAGCGATAGCATGGCCCCTCTTTGGCATAGAACACGCTCACCTGCCCGTCAAAACGGAAGATGGAAGCATATACATTCGGCTTGCCGAGGAAGACAGCCACGTCATTGGTTAAATAACGGGTGGGAAAATTGTCCGTTCCGTCGAGGATAATGTCATAGTCCCGCGCGATGCGCAGCGCATTTTCAGAAGTGTACGGCTCATTGTAGACATCCACTTGAATATCCGGATTCAAATCCAATAATTTGGCTTTCGCACTATCCACTTTCAATTTACCGATGGTGGAGGTACCGTGAATGATCTGGCGCTGAAGATTAGATGAGTCCACGACATCGTAATCCACGAGTCCGATGCGGCCCACGCCTGCGGCAGCAAGATACATAGAAACAGGCGAGCCAAGTCCGCCTGTGCCGACGATCAACGCGGACGAGTTCTTGAGTTTACGTTGACCTTCAAGTCCCACTTCGGGAATCAACAAATGACGCGAGTAACGCAAAATTTCTTCGTGATTTAATTCAGGCAGCATATTAACCTCCTCCTACCATGTCATTGCGAGAAGCGCACTTGCTCTGCGCGACGAAGCAATCTCATCGACGCTGGAGATTGCTTCGGACGGAAAAACATCGTCCTCGCAACGACATCCGCCTGCTATGGATGGGATCAACATCACTTTATCGCCATCCTTGATCGGAGTATTCACTCCCTGCAAATCTTTGATATTGTGTTCACCCACAAACAGGTTCACAAACGGGCGTAAATCACCGCCGTCGTTGAACAAATGCGGTTTAATGGTTGGATATTGCTCGGTCAAATCTGTGAGCGCCTCGGAAATGTTCGAACCATTAACCGTCACTTCAGATTGTCCATTGGTGTAGGCACGCAATGGAGTTGGGATTCGTAAAACGGGCATGTACTGTCTCCTAAAATTTTATTATATTTCGATACTTGGCACTTGCCTGCTGGCGCAAGTAGACGGGTGAGAAAAACGCTCACCCTGCTCAACCACCGGGGTTTTACAAAGTTTGGAATTGTTCCATCAACTTCTCAACACGAGCCACGCCGTTATTGACGTAGCGGGCCTCACCACGAGAATCCAGCAGGAAAGTTGTCGGCACGCTCATCACGCCCCAGGTCTTCGCAAGGTCAGGGCGTTCGGCGGCGTCAATCTCCACAACCTGCAATTTTTCGCCAAGTAAAGTGATCAGCGTATCAAGCGCAGGGCGTTGCACGGTTTTGCACGGTGCACAATCCGGCGTGGTGAAATAGACAATGACGGGTTTGTTCGGCAACGGGTTCAGAAGGGCATTCACATTACTCCTGGCGCGCAGCAGCAGGCGATGATTTGCCAGCCAATATGCACCCACGCCCAAAAATATAATACCAAGTGTAAAAGCAAAACGCAACAGGATGTCTGTGCTCATGCAGCGTCTCCTGCTTTTGGCTTCATGCCCGGGAATGTCCCTGCGGGCGCCTGTTTGCCAAAGCCAGGGACATTGAGTCGCGCCAGCCAGTAATACATTGCGCACCCCACGCAAAAACCGCCAAAAGCATTCAGGGCAGCAAGGGCAATCACGATCCAAACGAGTGTCCAGCCCAAAACGGGTAGACCGAGAAATAATGCAATCGAGCCGGCGGTCAAAAACACGAAGCCAACGATCTGTGAAAAACGATGCGGCTCAGGGTTGTCATCCAGGACATCCGGCTTCACCCACCCGCGCGGTTTGAGGATGGATTTATAAATGAAACCAAAGCCTGGAGTTTTCAAAACCGCGCCGATTCCCATTACCAGAGCGACCAAAGCCGCGAGAACCGGCCGGTTCAAAATGAACGCCAATATACTGATAAAGATGATGAACAGTTGGTTTGTCTTTAGAGCAGAGTGATCCACTTTTTGTAAAGTTTGCGATGTCATATTAATGTCCTGTTTTATATCTGGTGGTTGAGTAGGCGGCGCTCGTCCGCCGTACCGAAACCACCTGTTTATGAAAAGTATCGTATAAGTGGTGGTTTCGATACGCTCCTCGAAGAACACTTGGAGCTACTCAACCACCGGAGTAATTATTGAATTGAAATTTCTTCTTCCTCGTACTTCGAACGATCTTCCGCCAGGCGCCATGAGCGGTGGTTGACCGCTTTGCCCTGATCCACACGCGTGATAATGTAGGAGAAAAACGGCTGTGCCCATTCACGGTCATATTCAGAGGGCAGGTTCGGGCAATCCGGATGGGAATGAAACACGCCGATCAGGTTCAAGCCAAGGCTGTCTGCTTTGACTTCGGCCTTGAGGTAATCTTCGGGCGTGAACAAGAAACGATTGTGCCGCGCCTCATCCTCACGCGCATTCGGCAGGCACAAAACCTGTTTCACTTCGCCTTCGACACCGATCAAAAAACCTGCCCCCTCTTCAGGGTAGGCTTCCTCAACATGCGCATTGATCTGACCGATCAAATCATTTGAAACCGTCAGCATTACTTACCCTCCCAGAGGGATTTGTCGCTCAAATATTTATAGCCTGCATCCGGGAATAAGGTGACCACGACTCCTTCATCCAGCCGACTCGCAATTTCGAGCGCTGCGACAGCCGCCGCACCAGAGGAGATGCCAACAAAGAGACCTTCCTCCCGCGCCAAACGGCCCACCATCTCATGCGCCGCTTCGGTCCTGACCTCAAGCGGAGTGCCCGCAAGTGACTCATCATAAATCCCGGGCTTGATCGCACTGGGCATGTGTTTGAGGCCTTCGAGTCCATGGAAAGCTGCATCGGGTTGGAAGGCCAGAATTTTCACATTTGGCAATCGCTCACACAGATAACGTCCCGTCCCCATCAGGGTTCCAGAGGTGCCAAGACCGGCGATGAAATGAGTCACCCGCCCATCCGTTTGCGCGACGATCTCAGGCCCCGTGGATAGATAATGCGCCTGCCAATTTGCAAGGTTATTGTATTGATTGGCGTACCAGTACAAATCCGGTTTTTCGGCAGCCAATTTACGCGCCATCAGGATCGCACCATCCGAGCCTTCCAGCGGATCGGTAAGGATCAACTCCGCGCCCAGCGCTTTGAGAATGGAGATGCGTTCGGGGCTGGCGTTGGCCGGCAATGCAAGCGTGACGGGAATCCCCAGGGCTGCGCCGAAAGTGGCGTATGAAATTCCCATGTTTCCGGAGGTGGAATCCAACAAGCGCTTGCCATGGCCCAGGTCGCCATTAATAAGCGCATTTTGAATAATGTTCAGCGCCGGTCTGTCTTTGACAGAGCCGCCGGGGTTAAACCATTCAGCCTTGGCGAATACCTTGACCTGTGGAGACAGGCCGAGGCCCAGTCTGCGAAGCGGAAGTAAAGGCGTATTCCCCACATGAGCGGGAAGCCCATCAAGGGGAATTGATTTTGATTCTGTCAATCTAAAATCCAGCAAAGTCATATCATCCTTAAATCAAAACAGTCAACGGGTAAACAAAAAGACGGCGAACAAACGCCACACTATGCAAAAAAATTTGCAAGCGGGGGTCGTCCAACCGTCTGATGATCCGTTGACTGCGGAGGGTCTATCTCAGGTGGTTGCTACGAGCCCCGCGATAGACACAAGCAATAGTTAAATATTTTCATGGGTTTCCATTTAGATACCCCCTATTTTACGTATCTTACCCAATATGTCAAGATACAAATTAACCGCCTGCCGCGCTCGCCATCAAAAAGACCTTGTCCTCTTCCCTCAAAATTGTTCCCATCCCATCAAGCTCGCGCAGGTGAACGCCGTTCACAAAAATATTGAAATGCCTGCGAAGTTCGCCATTCGCATCAAATAAATGCGGCTTAAGCACAGGATAACGCGCAAGGACATCCTCCAGCAGTTCGGCGATCGTCGAACCATTCGCTGAAAACTCACTTTGGTTATCCACATAGGATTTCATCAAGGCGGGGAAATGTACGGTAGGCATACCATTATTTTACTTCATGTGAGCCGGCTCTGGCTGGAAAATCCCCAATCAAGAGATGGCTTCGTGCTTTGGGATTGTACAAAAAAATCCAAAGCAGCTTTAATGAAGATCAGCAGCTTGCGCCTGTAGACGAAAATACCTGTAGAAGATATCTTATTTTCACCGAAGGATAATCCAGGCAGGTATACATATAAACAAGTTCCGCTGCCATGCAGCGGAACTTATCACTTCCTGCTTATTTCTCACTACTCTATTTACTCTTCCTTCTTCGCTTCCATTTCCTTCTTATGCGCTTCGATGATCGGGCCTGTAATATGAGTTGGAACGGTATCGTAGTGGTCAAATTCCATCGTAAAGTAGCCGCGGCCGCCAGTGATGGAACGGAGTTGTGTGGTGTAGCGCAACAACTCAGCCAGCGGCGCATGCGCCACAATGACGGTGTTGCCGTATTCTGAATCCGTCCCCTGGACGCGGCCGCGGCGTGTGTTGAGGTCGCTCATCACGTCACCCATATTTGCATCCGGAACAGTCACGCGTATGTTCATAATCGGCTCAAACAAGACCGGGCCAGCATCGTTTACCGCAAGTTTGAAGGCTTCACGTCCTGCAATTTCAAATGCTACCGGTTTCGAGTCCACTTCATGTTCCTTGCCGTCATACACGATTACTTTGACATTGCTCATTGGGTAACCCGCAAACGCGCCGCGTTCCATTGTCGCCTTAATGCCCTTTTCGATGGGAGGCAGGTAGGATTTCGAAAGGTTCATACCCACGAGTTCATCTGTGAATTCAAAGTCAGCCGTAGGCAGGGGTTCAATGCGAAGATGCACTTCGCCAAATTGGCCCGAGCCGCCGCTTTGCTTTTTGTGTCGGTATTGACCGCTGGCTTTGCGCGTGATCCCTTCGCGATAGGGAACGCGCGGCTCATGGGTTACAAGGCCCACCTGGAATTTAGCCTGAGCGCGGTGCAGCGCCACATCAATGTGCTGGTCGCCCAGCCCCTTCAAGACTGTCTCGTGAGTGATGGGGTCGTTTTCCCACAGGAGGGTTACGTCCTCTTCGCACAGACGGGTCAACGTTGGGGAAATTTTTGCGGCATCTGCCTGGCTCTTCGGGGTGATCGCCACACGATACAACGCGGCGGGGAATTTCGGCTTTTCGATGATGAGCGGATGTCCCTTGTCACAGAATGTGTCGCCGGTGGCGGTTGAGTTCAATTTGGATACCGCCGCAATATCGCCAGCATGGACCAACTTTACAGCAATCGCTTCCTTGCCGCGTTGGAAATGCAAACCAGATACCCGTTCATCCGCGTTTTTGCTTTGATTCCAGATATGTCCATCAGCCTGAATGGCGCCAGAGAACACGCGAAAATATGTCACCTTGCCGACAAATGGATCGGCGGTAGTCTTCCATACATACGCGGCCAAAGGCTCGGTGTCTGATGGTTTTAATTCCTCATCGCCGCCATTCCCCTGTGCCACACGCTTGGGAGCCTGCAACGGGGAAGGCAGCAGGTCAATGATGTCATTGAGCAGGGCAATCGCACCTACTTCATGTCCGCCCGCAGCGCAGAACACAGGCACGAATTCTCCGGCATAGACGACATCCTCCAGTCCGCGTACCATCTCCGTGTCGGTGAGGGAACCGTTCTCTAGATATTTTTCCATCAACTCGTCTTCGCCCTCTGCCGCGGCTTCCACCAGTACAAAGTGAGCTTTTTCCGCGGCTTCTCTTAACTCAGCAGGGATTTCGGCGGTGGTCTTTCCATCACCGATGTAGGACTTCATACCGATGATATCCACCACGCCTTTGAAATCCTGTTTTTCGCCGAGGGGCAAATGAACTTTAATGGCGCGTTTTCCGCGCGCGCGCACAAATTCTTCTATTGCTTCATAGGTTTTTTCAAAATCAGCATTATCGCGGTCCATTTTGTTGATGACAATAAATCGCGGTAATTTGAACTCGTCCGCCTGGCGCCATGCAAGTTCAGTGCCAACCTCGATGCCCGAAACCGCATCCACTAAAATAATCGCGCCATCAGCGACGCTCAAGGCGGAAATCATCTCGCCTATAAAATCAGTGTAGCCGGGCGTATCAATCACATTTATCTTGTGATCGCGGTGTTCTATAGGAAGTACGCTTGAATAGATGGAAACATTTCGACGGTGTTCCTCATCATCATAATCCGAAACCGTCGTCCCGTCCTCAACCTTGCCGAGGCGGGTCGTTGCCCCTGTCGCATGAAGAAAAGCCTCCGCCAACATCGTTTTGCCCGCGCCCCCATGCGAAACCAGCGCAACGTTGCGAAGAAACTCGGTGGTATACTCTTTCATCGGAAAAAAGCCCTTCCTATAAGATGTGGGATATGGAGTCGATTGCACGATTGTAAAAGAACTCAATTGAATTGTCAAAGTGTGATGCGTCACAGATAAAACATGACATTTACAGAGAGTCGCGTTGATTACAAAACAAGAGTAGTGATATTTACCCGTAATTTCTAAAGAATTCATATCATCCGTCTTAACAGACAAAAAGAGATCGGCATGCAACCCGCCCTGTGTATAACTTTGAATTCACTCCGACTTTATTTTCTTCGATGCAAACGCACCAAATTCCGGCGCATGATCGATGAATTCAATCCTTAAAAATCCGCGAGTCACTCAAATGAAAATCCTCCGCCGCATAAAATTCAACCTCTCCTACTTTGGCAAAGCGCCATGGGACAGCGGCATTACCCCTCCCGAGCTTTATGAATTTATCGCGCACAACAAAGCCGGCCGCGCCATCGATATCGGCTGTGGTACCGGCACAAATATCATCACGCTCGCAAACGCGGGCTGGCAGGTCACAGGTTTTGATTTCGCAGCCCGTGCCATACAGATCGCAAGACGAAAAATAAAACAAGCAGGCCACCAGGCCGAAGTCTTTGTGGATGACGCCACGCAAATGAAAAATATCTCAGGCCAATTCGAACTCGCGCTGGACATGGGCTGTTTTCACGGCATCGAAAACAAGCAGGATTATCTGACTCAATTGACTCGCATCCTCGCCCCGAGAGGATTCTGGCTGATGTACGGATTCTTCAAACCAGACCCGCATCTCTCCGGTCCCGGGCTTGCCGAGGCTGATATTAACCTGGTCTCAACCTGCGGCATGACCCTGCTCTCCCGTAAAGACGGCTTCGATAAACATGAACGCCCCTCGGCCTGGTTTTTATTCCAAAAGCAATAGTTTCAACCATTCCCCCATGAAAATCCTCTTTCTATTTCTCGACGGCGTCGGACTCGGCGAAGACAACCCGGAAATAAATCCCTTCGCGCGGGCGAAGATGCCCCATCTTCAATCTTTGCTGGGCGGCAATAAATTGACAATAAGCGCCGCACCCTATGAAAACGAGCTAGTTTCATTGCTTGCAGTAGACCCGAACCTCGGCGTAAAAGGCCTGCCTCAATCCGCAACCGGGCAGGCGGTATTGTTGACCGGCATCAACGTCCCTGCTGAAATTGGCTATCACTACGGACCCAAACCCAATCCCGAGGTGGCCCAATATTTGGATGGAAAAACCCTGTTTTCCAAAACCGTAAAAGCGGACAAGAAGACAGCCTTGCTCAATGCCTATCCCCCACGCTACTTCGATGGAATCGACTCAGGCAAGCGGCTATATTCATCGATCCCGCTCGCGTTGACAAATTCCGGCAGGTCCCTTTTCACAGACAGGGATTATTACTCAGGCAATGCTCTTTCAGCCGATTTCACAGGCAGCGGCTGGCATGAATTCCTCGGTTTTACGGACGCGCCATTATTCGAACCTGAACCAGCAGGCGGAAAACTTGCCGAACTTGCACAGGGATATGATTTCTCCTTCTTCGAATACTGGGCAAGCGACTACGCCGGTCACAAACAGGATATGCCCTGGGCAGTTCAACAACTTGAAATATTTGACAGCGTGCTGAAAGGTCTGCTTGCAAACTGGCAAATCGAAGATAGCCTGATCCTGCTCACCTCCGATCACGGTAATATGGAAGATCTCTCCACGCGCAGGCATACTGCCGCTCAGGTGCCGCTTTTATTATTTGGGGATAGGGATATTAGGCGTGAATTCAAAAAAGACATCCACGACCTGACAGGCATCGCCCCCGCAATAGCCCAATTGCTTGAAATTAATTAACCTGGGTGGTCACTTTCAGGGGAGGCAACTTAACTCATCCGCTTTGAACCGCTGAGACACAGAGTTATTATGGAATTTCTCCCCGCTCTCCGTGACTCTGCGGCGCAATTTGAACAAATTGGAAATCCGAGTTAATTAAGCAACCTAGAAAATCAAGTAGCGCGCGATGGCCATTAACGCCAAAGCAAGCATGATTGAGCCAAGATGAATGGGGGAAACCATCTTGATCTTTTTTTGAATATCCTGCAATAGCGCAAGTTGTTCAGGCGTGGGTTCCCCGCCTTTGATCTCTGCTCCAATCAACGCCATCCTTCGATTGAATCGACCAAAGGCGATGCCAAAGATGGAACCGATCAAACCTGCAACTCCTCCGATGGCATACCCAATCCCAGAGCCTGCATGCATCCACATGGACGTCAATCCCTGGGAGTCTCTCCAGTAAAGAATTCCTCCTGCCAGGACGGTTAATATGGCCGCATTGGTCATTGCTGTGACCAGGCGCGTCCGAAGCATGAGGTGACCTGCAAATTGTTTGCCGGCTTGTGCAGTTGCCCCAATGGAAGGACCTATAAAGAAACCCATGATCAAGGCCCCACCCACCCAAAAGACCCCGGCCAGGATGTGAACAAGGCGTAGTACCAATAAAAAGATGTCCATTTTTCTCCTTCTAAAAAATAAGTTTCCCGGTACAACACATGGGAAAACCAATAGATACGAATCTATTTAAAGGTTTCCAAAATCTGCTTCGCCAGCGCGGACATTTCCCTGTCCGCACGATTGGAGGCAATCTCTTTCAAGGCGGAAACTGCGTGTTCATCATTTAATTTTCCCAGGGATTGCATGCTTTGTTTTCTCACGATCCCCTCGGGGTCATTCAACACCCCGATCAATAAGGGCACGACGCGTGCGTCCTGAATCCTTCCCAACCCGATGACGGCATGCTCACGGACGGTCGCTTCCGGATGGCGCAGCGCTTCACTCAACACGCCGACAGCCGGTGCGCCAAATTTGGCGAGCGCCTCCGCTGCGCTTTGACTGACCTCATCGTGCAAGTCATAGACTGCCATGCCCAATTTTTCCACTGCACGGGAGTCTCGCAGATTGCCCAATACCATCGCAGCAAATTTGCGGACCGTCCCTTCGCGATCGCCCAACGCTTCGGTCAATGGCTCGACAACCGCGGAACCCATCCTCTCAAGTGCATTCAATAACACAAGTACGGCTTGCTCTTTTTCATACCACCAATATGAATCTCGCAGGGCTTCCATCAAAAATGGGATCGCAGCGGGATGTTTCGTCTCACCCAATGCCTTTGCGGCGGACTGACGCACTTCGATCTTTGGGTCATCCAGCAATACATTTGTAATTTCATCAAAGGTGGAGGGATCGCAGAATTTACCTACGGCAGTACATGCCGCACTGCGGACTTCATCCTCTTGATCCTTGAGCAAAGGAAGCAAAGCGGAAATCACATTCGCGTCACCGATATTTCCCAACGCCAAAGCGGCACGCGAGCGGACGGTGTAATACTCCCCATTCAATGCTTCAAGCAGGGCTGGAACGGCAGATGTATCTTTGTTAATTGCAAAAATTTCAGCCGCGCGTCCACGCAGGATGGGATGCGCACTTCCAAGAGTCTTTATCAGATGCGGCGAAGCGGTGGGGATTCGGGCGAGAATCTGCTCGTAGACCGGAAGCAGGTTCGAGTCTTGAGTCTGAAGCGCATCGATCAATGCCGGCACGGAATCCGCCCCCAAATTGATCAATTCCCGCGCGGCGGCCTCACGTTTCTCCCCATCCGCAAGTTGGGCTATGAGCCTTTTTGCTTCTCCTTGAGTTCCACCAGTGAGCCAGTTCATATTTTTATTGTATCTTAATAAAGAAACCCCCTGCGTTGCCACAGGGAGTTAATAATCCGCCAGTGGATAATTTTTAGAGATCTTTGACCAAAATGGCGATCACCAGTAAAGCAAAGCCGATGAATAAAAGCCAAAAGGCTTCGATCGGGAGCAGAGTAAAAGTGCCAAGTTTGCTGAATAAAGCGAGCAAACCTAAAACGACGGAAATCCAGAAAGTAATTTCCTTGGGCCGGGTGAGTTTAAGATTCATGATCATTCTCCTTGAGATAATAATTAATTGATCTGGCGAATTGGCAGTCATCTCAAAAATGTCAACCTGAACGTTGCGCAGGGTCTCTATCGCCAAAAATAAGGGACTCTTCGGTCGCAACAACCGCACTCTCAGAGTGACATGGTATTATTGAGACAGGTTCTAGTATATTTATAGCACATACAAGCTTGGTATTCAATCCTTTTATACACATTAAAACCTCTCAGATCAAAAAACGGACTAAAATTCTCTGATATAATGCCGTGTTTGCCAAATAAGCAGAACGCCAGAGATGCTCTGGTGTTATTTTTTGCAGTCTTTTAGCGGAGTAAATAATGAAGAAAGAACAACAATTAGATTTGTATTACCAGATGGTTTTGATCCGTCGCCTCGAAGAACGCGGTGCGGAACTGTATCAGCAAGGCAAGATCGGCGGATTCATGCACCTGTATATCGGGCAGGAAGCCGTTAGCACAGGTTTGATCGCGGCGCGTGAGCCGCGTGACCGTGTGATCACCGCGTATCGTGACCATGGCGTGGCTTTGAATTGCGGCATTTCTGCAAATGAAGTCATGGCGGAATTGCTGGGCAAGGCAACGGGCACGTCCAAAGGCAGGGGCGGCTCGATGCACATGGCGGATACCTCCAAGAATATGTGGGGTGGACATGCCATCGTGGGTGGTCATCTCCCGATTGCCGCTGGATTTGCGATCGGTGACCAGTACGCAGGCAATGACAACATTACCATTTGTATGTTTGGCGATGGCGCGACCAATATCGGTTATTTCCATGAAGCCTTGAATTTGGCAAAAACCTGGGGGCTGCGCGTACTGTGGGTCTGTGAAAACAATCAATATGGGATGGGCACCGCCGTTAACCGCGCTTCGGCTGTTTCGGAAATGATCCAGAAAGCCGAAGGCTATGGCATGAAGAGCAGCCAGGTGGATGGCATGGATGTGATGAAGGTCTACGAAGCCGCCGGTACAGCAATAGACTATGTGCGCAAAAACAGCCAGCCATACTTCCTTGAAATAGACACCTACCGTTTCCGTGGACATTCCATGGGAGACCCTGAACGTTACCGCAAACAGGAAGAAGTGAAGAAGTGGCAGGAAAACGACCCGATCGGAATATTCAATAAACAATTGTTGGATAAGAAGATCGCCACCCGCAAAGCCTTGAACGAGATCGAGGCACGCGTGGAAGAGGAAGTGGCAAAGGCGGTTGAATTCGCCGAGGCTTCCCCTGAACCTGCAATGGAAGAGTTATATTCGAATATTTACGCGGATTAAGGAACCACTAAGGACACGAAGCGTCACAAAGGTTTTCCTTTGTGCCCTTAGTGACACTTCGTGGTAAAGGAACACATGGCAAAAATCACTATGCGCGAGGCGATCTCGCAAGCTTTGATGGAAGAAATGGACCGCGACCCGGCTGTTTTTATTATGGGAGAGGAAGTGGGCGTGTGGGGCGGCACGTATGCCGTCACCAAAGGCTTTTATGATAAATACGGCGCGGCGCGTGTTAAAGACACACCGATTTCGGAAAATGCAATTATCGGCGGCGCGATTGGCGCGGCCATGGTGGGTCAACGTCCCATTGCCGAACTGATGACCATTAACTTTGCTTTCTCTGCGATGGATTACATCGTCAATCAGGCGGCGAAACTTCATTACATGTTTGGCGGACAGTTCACCCTGCCGATGGTCATCCGCGCCGTCGGCGGCGGCGGACGCCAGCTCGGCGCAACCCACTCACAGACCCCTGACGCAATCTTCGCGCATTTCCCCGGTCTCAAGGTCGTCAGCCCCGGGACGCCGGCAGACGCCAAAGGATTGCTCAAATCAGCCATCCGTTCGAATGACCCGGTGCTTTTCATCGAACATGCCACCATGTATCAGGTGCGCGGCGAAGTACCTGAGGACGAATATCTCATCCCGATCGGAAAATCCAAGGTGCAGCGCGCGGGTAAGGATGTCACCATCGTCACGTATTGCAAAGGCCTGGAATTATCCATGAAGGCTGCCGAAGAATTATCGAAAGAAGGCATCGAAGCCGAAATCGTTGACCTTCGTACCCTGCGCCCGCTCGATATGGAACCCGTGCTTGAGTCGTTCAAGAAAACAAATCGCGCAGTTGTCGTTGAAGAAGGTTGGAAATCCTACGGCGTCGGCTCTGAAATTGTCAGCCGCATTTACGAAGGAGCCTTTGATTATGTCGATGCGCCCATCATGCGCGTCGCGCAAAAAGAGGTGCCTCTGCCCTACAACCGCACCCTCGAACAAGCCGCGCTTCCACAAGTCGCGGATATCGTCGCGGCGGCAAAGGAGGTCTTGAAATAATGGCTGAAATAATTTCAATGCCCAAACTTGGTTTCGATATGGCCGAAGGCCTGCTCGTCCGTTGGGTGAAGGAAGTCGGCGAAAATATCAACAAAGGCGAGGTGCTGGCCGAGATCGAAACCGACAAGGCCACCGTCGAAGTTGAATCATCCGCGAGCGGCGTGATCCTGCAGCTTATCGTGAATCAGGGAAGCATCGTACCTGTCAATGCACCGATTGCAGTTGTGGGAGCCGCTGGTGAAAAAGTGGATCTGCCAGCAGCAAAAAGCGCAAAGCAGAACGCGGATGAAAAACCCGCGCCTCAATCCACACCGACACCCTTCGATCAAACTCAGGGCAAGCCTGCTCCTGCTCAACAAGTCTCTGTTCCGCTGACAACTGATTCCGTCAAAGCGAGCCCTCTTGCAAAGAAGATTGCCCGCGACCGTAAAGTGGATCTATCCAAGGTGCAAGGCAGCGGCCCCGGTGGACGCATTGTCCGCAAGGATATCGAAGCCGCACTTTCCGGTGGACAGTCACCATTTGGCAGTAGTCAGGCTTCAAAGGTATCAACCCCCAACTACCAAGCATCAACCGAAGATCGAGTAATCCAAACCTCAAAACTCCGCCAGGCCATCGGCCGCAGGCTTGTTGAATCCAAGGCCACCATCCCGCATTTCTATGTGACCCACGAATTCAAAATGGACGCGTTGATGGATGCGCGCAGGCAGATCAATTCCTTTGTTCCAGAAAACGAAAAAATCTCGGTCAATGACTTTGTTCTCAAAGGCGTGGCCTTATCTCTGCGTCAATTCCCCAACCTGAACGCCACCCTCAACGGCGATAAGATCGTGCAGTTCGGTCATGTCAATGTTGGCGTAGCGGTCACCGTCCCAGGCGGCTTGATGACCGTCGTGGTCAGAGACACCGACCAAAAGACGCTGCCCCAAATCTCCGCTGAAGTCAAAGCCATGGCCGCCCGTGCCCGTGAAGGCAAGGTCAAACCTGAGGATGTGGATGGTTCGACCTTCTCCACCTCGAACCTGGGCATGTACGACGTGGAAGACTTCATCGCCATCATCAATCCACCCGAGGCCGGGATATTGGCGATCAGTTCTGCAAGGGAAGTGCCAGTGGTCGAGAACGGACAGATCAAAGCAGGCTGGCGCATGAAAGCCACCATCTCCGTTGACCACCGCGTCAGCGACGGAGCGGAGGCGGCTCAGTTCATGCAAACTCTGGCGGGCTTCCTGGAAAACCCCGTCAGGATGCTGTTGTAAATTATGTAGGTCGGACTGACAGTCCGACTTACAATCGACCGCCGCGTCAGCGACGGAGCGGACCTCATACAAGCGATCCCTGCTTATACGGCTGGTCACTCCTCCTTGCGAAGGGCCGGGAACAATAATACCTCACGGATGGAGTGCTTATCCGTCAATACCATCGCGAGGCGATCCACGCCCATGCCGAAGCCGCCATTGGGAGGCATGCCGTAACGCATGGCGCGCAGGTAATCCTCGTCCAGCGGATGCTTTTCCGCATCATCCGCGGCGTAATCGCGTCCCATTTCAAGGAAGCGCTGCTCCTGATCGAGCGGATCGTTCAACTCGGTGAAGGCATTGCATAATTCAAAGCCAGCCACGTACCCTTCAAAGCGTTCCACGGTTAGGGGGTCGCCGGGCAGGGATTTTGCCAGGGGAGAAATATCACGTGGATAGTTGTAGAGGAAAGTCGGTTGGATGAGGGTCGGCTCAAGGAACTCGCTAAGCAGGTAGTCGATCAACTTGCCGCGCGTGGACTTGGGATCAGGCGCCGCCTTGGGCTGCTTCTCCTTAATCGCTGTGAGCAGGGCTGCGGCGGTTTTGTATTCGGCAATGTCAATGCCGCTGGTCTCGAGAATGCCCTGCCGCATTTCAACCCGTTTCCAGGGCGGTTTGAATTCCAATTCATGCTGGCCGTACTTGATCCTGGTGGAGCCCCTCACCTTTTCGGCGGCGTACGCCACCATTTGCTCGGTCAATTCCATCACCTGCAGATAATCCGCATAGGCCCAATAAAACTCGAGCTGTGTGAACTCGGGATTATGCTTGAAAGAGACGCCTTCATTGCGGAAGTCGCGGCCGATTTCATAGACGCGTTCCAGATTGCCCACCAGCAAACGCTTGAGATATAACTCAAAGGAAATACGCAGGTACATATCCTGTTCGAGTTCGTTGTGATGCGTCACGAACGGACGGGCCGCCGCGCCGCCGTATAACGGCTGCAGGATGGGCGTTTCCACTTCAAGGAAGTCGTGCTCATCCAGGAAAGTCCGCAAGGCTTTGATCAACACCGCGCGTTTGCGGAAGGTTTCGCGGACCTCGGGATTGACGGCCAGGTCCGCATAACGCTGGCGGGCGCGCAATTCGGGCGACTCAAGCGTGGCATAGCGCACAACTGTACCGTCCTCTTTCGTCACATCCTTGTCAGCGGGGAGAGGCGTTATGGATTTGGCGAGCAGTTTATAGTCGTGGACATGCAGCGTCACTTCCCCGCTCCTGGTGCGGAACATCACCCCGCTCGCTTCGATGAAATCGCCCAGGTCGAACATCCTGTTGAAAAATTCAAAACGGGCTTCCAATTCGTTGATGCGGAAGAACAATTGCACCTTGCCGGCGCCGTCCTCAATATGCACAAAAGTGACCTTGCCCTTGGTGCGCAGGGCGCGGATGCGTCCGGCAAGCGTGGCTTTCACTTCACGGTTTTCCGCTTCACCTGCTTCAAACTCGGCAATGGCCTGCGCGCTGGTATGCGTGCGCGCGGCGCGGGTGGGATAGGCTTCCACACCCGCAGCGCGCAGGTCTTCCAATTTTTGCAAACGGATTTTTTCAAGCGATGAATATTCTGCCATGATGATTTGTTCTTTCTGTATGATCGAGTTTCCAAACCCTCACTGATTGATTCTCTCCGGTCGGAAAGAACATCTGATGAGGTAAATAAAAAAAGAAGCCCCGCTACCCAAAATACAGGTACGCAGGGCAGATGGTTACGCGTCCTGTTTTTTCAGCCGACTTTAATGATCTTTACATTATAGGTGCCGCCGGGGGTTTCCACCTTGACGATGTCGCCCACTTTGTGGCCCAAAATGGCCTTGCCAATGGGCGACTCATTGGAGATCTTGCCCTCTCGAGGGTTGGCTTCCGCAGCGCCTACGATGTTAAAGGTCTCAGCCTCAAAGTTACCCTCTTTGATGGTGACTTTCGAGCCGACCTGGATGGCATCGCCTTTTTTACCCTTGCCGTTATCTTCGATAATTTGGGCGGTGGCAAGCAACAGGTCCAACTCCTGGATGCGGCCTTCCACAAAAGCCTGCTCGTTCTTGGCGGCTTCATATTCAGCGTTCTCGATCAGTTCTCCGCCTTCCATTGCCTCGTGCAATCGCGCGGCAACTTCCATTCGTTTGGCGGTGCGTAGGTGATCCAGTTCCTCTTGAAGCTTCTGAAAACCCTCTTTGGTAAGGAAATTGGTGGGCATGATATTGTCCTGCTAATGAATTTTGCATCTCTGGATCAGAGATGCAAGTGATTAAAAATTTCCGGTGGAATAGTCCGGAAAGTTGCGCTTACTATATCATGATTCAAAACGAGATTCAAGACCCAAAAGTACGACAAAATTTGTCTAGGCAGGAAACCACAGGCGGATTCCGCCATTTTCAAGCCAATATTGACGGATTTGCTCCCGCATTGCAGCCTGACTTTCGAACAAACTGCTGATCTGGGAGGCGTGCGCAGCTACCGCTTCCCCCCAGGACTTTAGGCCTGCTTCACCCACCGCATAAGCATTGGACTTCATCCCAGCCGTGTGCGGAGCAAGTTCCTCGGGCGATTTAAACAGGTAGGGCACGTCCGCGTAATAAAGCACAGGGCGCCCGAGCAACTCCACTGCGCGGCGGACGAGGACATGGTCTACGTGCGAGCCAAGCCCAAGCTGGCAGACCAGTTGATCGGTCGATTGGAGGCGGGCGGAGATGGATTCTGCCATGCGAGCGGGAAAATCCGCTTCGTCCTCATGCGGTGGGACATAGATGTATCCATACAGCCAGTCGCCGTTTTCCGCACGGCGGTAAATACAATCAAGGTAATCAAAATAGACAGGCGTTGCGCCGACGATCTGGCAGGCTTGGCGGTCTTCCTCGCGGCGGGCGCGGACAAGGTCGCTGACCGAGGGGACGCCCCATTCGTGATGCAGCACCTGGGCATACGGAGAGAGCTCTTCGCTTGGCGGAAAGCCGCACAGGATCGTCCAGATTTCAACCTGCAGGCCGGCGCTCGTTTGTTCGCGGATCAAGCCGCCGGCAGACAGCACAGCGTCATCGAGGTGGGGGGAAATATATATCCAGCGCATATTCTGTTTGATCCGATAATTAATCTTTCTGACAGGGTCAAGATAAGTAACGAGTAAAACATTTCTTTTCAAGAGTAAAAATATGTGCAATAATACTACCGAACTTGAAATAGATCACCGCGACATCGGCCTTGATCTCCGATGCCCTGCTTTCGGCTCCCTGGGTATTGCCAGACTGCTTCATAAACAGAGACTCTTCTTCAGGTTCGTTCGCAAAATATTCTTTTTTGCATGTACAATTATCCTGATTGCAGTTTTATTCCCTTCCCTCCCGCCGCATCAATCCGTAATTGATTGGGCGGCTTCTTGCAAAACAATGAAATAAAAATGGAGAAAATATGTTTACAATAAACCGAGTCGAAATTGAAGGTTTTTGGGGTAAATACAAAATTTCTACAGATTTTCATTCCGATATTAATATTTTCATTGGAAAAAATGGTACTGGTAAAACAACATTCATCAACTTGCTTTCAGCAGTATTAAAAGGCGATTTGAAATCCCTTTTGTTGCATGATTTTCAAAAAATTACTATTATATTATCAGACGAAGATTCAAAAAACAGAACAATTTCAGTAACAAAGATTGAATCCCCCGAGACTTCACTTCAAAATATCAATTATAAAATTGGCACAAGAAGTTACAAATTCACTGTTTCAGCAAGAGACATTGATATGTTGGCAAGAAATCTTCGCAGGCGAACAATGATGAGTGATTCTCTTGTTGAGTTAGAGCATGAAATCTCAAAATTAGTGAATATTTCCAGTTTAACGGTTCATAGAATCACCTTCGAATATACAGAGGACGATTATAGGGTTGGGCGTCGTCCAGACTTTATTGTCCCGCCAATAGACCAAAGGCTTGAAGAATTAACCCAACGCCTTAAAGGCTATCAATTAACATTAGCCAAACAAGCTAATGAAATCTCCTCAAGGTTACAAAAAGAAGTTCTTGCTTCAATATTATTCAATCCCGATTTTGATAAGTTTTTGTACAACGAGTCGCAAATAGATTTAGGAAAGGTAAAACAAGAGTTATCACGAGCATACAAAGAACTAGGTGCATTTGACAGTAGCACACCTAAGAAAATAGACGGACACATTAGCGCATTAAAACGTAGCCTGGAAAACATTCTGGAATCCAGAACATCTCAATCGAAGCCTTTAAGAATCGACGATATTATGCCGATGTCTTTATTAAGAAGAACGCAACATATTATTGAGTTATCACTTGCCGCAGAACAAGAAAAGCAAAAAGTATTTGAGTTGATTGATTTATTTACTCAAACCATAAAAAGTTTTATGGTTGACAAAGATATAACAATGACACCTAGCGGCGATTTGCAAATTACAAAAGAACAAAAAATAATCAATATACCTGCACTTTCGTCAGGAGAAAAACAATTATTGATTCTCTTGATTGAAACTCTTTTGCAAAAGAATGCACCTTTCATCTTTTTGGCGGACGAACCTGAATTATCGTTGCATATTGATTGGCAATCAAAAATAATCCCTTCAATCAAAAAGTTAAACACAGCCGCACAGGTGATTGTCGCAACTCATTCTCCAGAAATAGCCGCAGGCGGACAAGATAAGGTTATTGACATGGAGGACATTCTTCATGGGTGAAATTAGTTATTCAAGCAAAGCGCTTAATACTCTTTCTAAGTTCCACAGAAAAAAGTATGTTGTTTATGTTGAAGGAGATGACGATGTTCCTTTTTGGAACGCAATTTTTCAGTCGTTTGGATTAAAACAATTCATAATCAAGCCAGCAGGAGGAGCAAACGAGATAGAAAAATATACTCGTTCAATCTTAGACGAAAACGCAGAAATATACGTTGCGAGAGATTCTGATTTTAAGGAATTACTAAACGAACAAGACGTTCATCCAAGAATCTTGTGGACATATGGTCATTCAATAGAAAACACTCTCTATCATCCAATCCATATAGCAGAAATTATTTCGATATATGCACGCTCTCAAGAATTCGATGTGTTGCAGGCAGAAAATTGGCTTCAAGACTTTGCTAAAGAATTTTGGACATTATTAGTGTGTGAAATCAGCAACGAAAAGAATCGGAAAGGAATTGAGATTTTAGGGAAAAAATGCCATAGGTTTTTACATTCACACAAGTCGCATTTGCCATCCAAAGAATTGATTTTTCAGAAATTAGAGTCCGTACGTGACGCCATTGAAAGTACAGAATATGTAGAAGCCGAAAACATATTAATTGCCGCAACAAATCGAAAACCTATATATTTTTTGATTAGAGGTCACTTCCTGACTAATGCTGTAATTAATTTTGTAAAATACGAAGTTAAAAAGATAAACAAAAAAGAATTAGCCTTGTCGGAAGAGAGTCTCTTTACAAATCTAATCACAGCACTTAAATCTGAGTGTGCTACAAATCCCAATCGTGAAGATATTAGTTACTTGAAATCACAAGTAACATCTATGGCATAAAACGCCGCCCACCGATTAACACCGATTAACAGCAGTGTCAAGAGTTGAGCGACAAAGGGATTGAAATGAAAGCTCCTAATGAAAAACGGTTCGGAAAGATGAACTTTCGGAACCGTTTATTGTTTCCTGCCTTCATGATTTTCAAGCTGGAGACAGCCTTCACTGTCACCGTCAGATGGGTTTATACTTTCGCTGTGCAATAAAGTAATTCTCCCTGGACGAGCACTAGGACAGGCTCGCTTCGAGTTTTTTCTGCTCCCAAGTGGCGCCAAGGCGCCATCCACGCTTGTACTGACTGGCGAAGCCGTGTCGAAGTGTTCACCCTAGCGCCATGCTCCGTGAACACAAACCGTTAGGCAACCCTTTTGCAAAAATAATGACCCACTTCTTTTGCGAAGTAGGTCATACAAGTCGCTTACAGGCGAAAGACTATGTGCCTAACGGAATAACATTATAAATGCAACTGCCAAGAGACCAGCAATAATAAAAGTAGCGACAGTTGCCATAATCCAGCGAGTTGAAAGTACTTTGCTATTTCCTTGATACATAGTTGCTGTCGCCCCACCCAGAACTACTAATGCTAGTAAGTCCCAACTACTTTGCTGTAGAACAAAGCCTCGATATGCTACACAGGCTAATAGACCAAATGACATCACAAAGTAGGCAATACGGTAACTTGCGTTTTCAACTACGGTTGTACGTTCATCACGAGAAACAGATTGGTCGTTCATTTTTCATCTCCTTTTAGAAAAAATAGTTCTTCAATTGGCTTTTTGAGTTTTTTTGCCAGTTGGAATGCCAAAAGAGCCGAAGGGCAGTATTGCCCAGTTTCAATTGAACTAATCGTTTGTCTTGTTACGCCAACAAGATTGGCTAATTCTTCTTGAGAAAGGTTTTTTTCAGCACGGGCAACTTTCAGACGGTTTTTAAGTGTAAAATTATCCATATCTTTTATCCTCTAGTTAAAGGATAGCACATACCTGAAGATTTGTCAAGTTTACTTTGCAAAACGACAACTTTAGCAGTCATAATGTCTTCCGAAATAGGCAAGTTGCCCACCGATTAACAGTAGTCTCAAGAGTTGAGCGACAAAGGGATTGAAAAGGAAGCTCCTAATGAAAAACGGCTCGGAAAGATGAACTTTCGGAGCCGTTATTGTTACCTGCTTTCATGCTTTTCAAGCTGGAGATAGCCTTCACTGTCTCCGCCAGATGGGTTTATACTTTCGCTGTGCAATAAAGTATTTCTCCCTGGACGAGCACCAGGACAGGCTGGCTTCGGGTTTTTCCTGCTCCAAAGTTTTGTCCACGCTTGTACTGACTGGCGCAGCCGTGTCGAAGTGCCCGCCCTAGTGGTTGAGCTTGTCGAAACCCATGCCAGTATCCCCTATAGGGACGATGTTCCCTTCGGGAATGATAGCGCAAACCGTTGGGCGACAAAACCGACAATGAAAATTTATGAATAAGAAAACATTTGTAGTCGCGTGTCGCGGGGATAGAGAATGTTTCCCCGAGAATACGATACCTGCGTTTGAAAGCGCAATATCAAAAGGCGCTGATGGAATAGAGCTTGATGTTCATTACACAAAAGATGAAAAACTCATAATTCATCATTTTTTCAACTTGGGACACACCGACGACGGAGAAGGGATTGTCTCCGAGCAAACACTAGCCGAATTAAGATCATTAGATTCGGGTAGTTGGTATGGAAAGCAATTCCACGGAACAACAAAGCCAACTTTGAGCGAAGTATTGGAATATTGCCGAGGGAAAATCCGATTTGAAATCGACATGAAAGATTCAAGTTTGGAATTTTTGCAAAGGGTCATTCGAGAAGTAGAGAAGTTTGATTTAGTCAACGATGTGGAATTGACAACAGCGCATTACCCTCTTTTAGTACAAGCAAAGAAGTTAAATCCACATATACTAACTGGAACGTTTTTTTACGAACAACCTGAATGGATGCCAGTTCGAATTGCCCAAAAACACATCAGCGACTGGGCAAATTTGCTTGGGATAAAAGTTGTTCACTTGAATATTGCTTTGATAACTCCTGACTTTGTTGATAAACTACACCAGAGCGGATTTATTGTTTATGGTTCGAATCTAGATGATGAAGGAGAAATACAAAAAAGTCTCGAACTAGGAGTAGATTCGTTTTCTACGGGAAAACTTGAATTAGCAATAAGATTGAGGAACATGCATGTGGCAAAAACTTCTTAAACCACTCAGCCGCCAACAAAGCAACCACCCCGTCACACTTCGTGTGCGGGGCGAGCGGCTGGATGCTGGGGATGCCAAGCGCTCTCGCTTTGGCTGGGCGATGGTCGCTTGACGCTCCCTCGTCCGATCTGCGGCATTTTCAGGCATTTTGGTTGTTTAGCCTGGGAGATGGATAAGACTCTTTAGAATTGAAAAAGGGTCAGATTAAGGTGGTGTGATTTGTTAAGGTTGAGGGCAAGTCTATCACAGGTGCATGGGGCGTGCATGCCCCATGCACCTGTGTGGGCGTCCGGTAATCGAGCGCCTGGTGGGGACGTTGAAAATTATAAAAGCGAATGTAATCGGCAAGTTGGCGATGCGCCTCCTTTGGGCTGACATATTCATGCAAATAAACTTCCTCGTACTTGATGGTGCGCCATAGTCTTTCCGTGAAGATGTTGTCTCTGGCTCGCCCGCGACCATCCATGCTGATTTTGATCTCTTTGCACTGCAAACGTTCCAGATATTTGGGACTGGTGAAGTGAGAACCCTGATCGCTGTTCCAGATTTCAGGCCTGCTGGCGCCATGGCGCCAGCGTTGTCCACGGCGGCGAGCACGAAACCCATCTCCAAGGTCTGGCTGAGCGCCCAACTCAAAATCCACCCCTGCGGCTTTGAGCGCGGCTTCAGCCTCCGGCCAGCGCGCCTGCGAGTTCCAACGATTCGAGTACGGATTTAATATTACTTTTGCTGTCATCGAGCCTCCA